>Ga0180007_10000348_pt1 | contig 81174 bp, 77 predicted proteins | sample MM_PC_MetaG_FD_121122 | JGI IMG/M metagenome (GOLD analysis project Ga0180007, IMG submission 121122) | Groundwater microbial communities from the Aspo Hard Rock Laboratory (HRL) deep subsurface site, Sweden - MM_PC_MetaG | ecosystem: Environmental > Aquatic > Deep subsurface > Groundwater...
GAACTGATTGAGTTAATCAACAAATTGAATGAAGAGGTTAAAGCACGATGAAACACAATAATCAGCAGATCAGCGGCGAATATATTCAGCTTGTCGAGATTATGCGCAAGCTGCGAAGTCCGGACGGCTGTTCATGGGATCGCAAGCAGACAATGGCCGGTCTTGCTGACAACGTAATTGAAGAGGCTAACGAGGTTGTTGAGGCTATTAAGAGCGGGGATTCACTGCACATTTGTGAGGAGCTTGGTGACCTGCTGATGATGGTCGTTTTTCAGACACAGATTGCCGCAGAAGAGGGAAAGTTTGATATGGCCGACGTTGCGCGTGGTATCTGCAGCAAACTGATTAATCGTCATCCCCACGTTTTCGGCGAACATGAGAATGCGATAGATCCTGACAAGGTTGTCGAAATGTGGGGCGAAATAAAAAAGCAGGAGAAGCTTGATCGCAGTCGTCTCAGCAATCGCATGCGGGAAGCTATGAAGTTTCCTTCTGCTCTTTCGGGAGCCGAGAAGGTGCAATCAGAAGCTGCCAGCATTGGTTTCGATTTTGCAAATGCCAGAACCGCATTGGCAAAGATCCATGAAGAGGCTCTGGAGATCGAAAAGGCGATGTCGGAATGCAATCCTGAAGAGATTGAAGAAGAACTCGGTGATCTTCTGTTTTCGGTGCTCAATGTGTCGCGACTGTCAAATGTAAGTGCCGAAAAGAGCTTGAGGAAAGCGACTGCCAAGTTTGTCGAACGCTTTGCGCAAATCGAGCCTCTGGTCGAGGCTGACGGAGGATTTGCCGGCAAAAGCCTGGAAGAGCTTGATCGCTACTGGGACAAAATCAAATTGCAGAAGTGATTTGTGCTTTCAGTTTTTCAGACTTTCTTTTAGCCGGAGCAGTTGCTGGCGGCGTTCTGGGTCTTTTTCGACCTCAAGGCCCATGTTTACCTGATCTACGGCATTGCGCATATCGCCATTTCTGGTGAAAATCTGGGCAAGAACCAGTCTGGCTTCGCCATTGTTCGGGTTGGCCTTGAGAGCGCCTTCAGCATGGCTTGTGGCACGTGAAAAATCCTGGTTTTTCAGGTAGAGATCGGCTGAAATCGAGAGAGTCTGACTATTGTTAGGATTGATTTTAAGCGCGCGGTCAACGTAACTGCGCGCTTCAGGCAGGCTCTCCTCATGAATCAGTATTTTGGCCATTGAATAGTTCGGCTCAAGTATGTTGGGGTTAATGCGTATGGCGTTGTCGAGAAAATGCTTGGCATCGCTGATATTGCCCATTCTGGCAAGTTTGAGGCCTGCTGTATATTGCAGGCGCAGATCGTTCGGGTTCATCATTGCTTTGCGCTTGATAAGATCCGCTTCGGTTTCATCATCAATGTCGGTTTTAACGATCATTTCCTGGAGTCTGGCTGCGTTTTCAAGGTCTTTCTGGCGCTGTAACTCGCGAACATGATCGCTATAGCTCGCATCCTGCATCTCAAGCAGGTCGCATTCGCGCAGAACCCTGCGGGCATCTTCCTCGAATTCGCTGCCCTTAAGTGAGCTGGTAAGGTGAACAATCTGTTCGCGTGCGATCTTGTAGTCGCCATTTATATAATTAATGAAGGCAGTTAGAAAATTTTTGTCCAGCTCCGAGCCTTTTGCCTTAATCATGCGCTCTATGGCATGCATAGCGCCTTTGTCGTCGCGGCCGAGAAGAATTCTGTCCATTGTCAGGGCAGAGCGGATAAACTTGTATGAGAGGGAAATTTTGCCCTCATTTTTCGCGTCGATAGCGGCTTCGAAGAAAATGTGCGGGAGCAGAGGATTTAGTCGATGATATTTTTCGAGATCCTTAAGAGCCTGTTCGATATTTTTCTGGCGCTTGAGTATTCGATAGCTGTAGTAGTAGGGGGTCGAGTTGTCGGGAGTGATCTTGATGCAGCGCTGAAAACGCTTGAGTGCTTCGTCGAACTTGCCGGTATCGTAGTATATGGTGCCAAGCCAGAAGTTGTAGTCGAAATTTTCAAGGTGATATGCGTCACCGGCCTTAACCAGTGTAGGCAGATCCCGGGTATGGCCCACCTGTCTGAAAAGTTTGATCAGCGAAACATAGCCTTCAGGAGAGTCTGGGTATTTTTTGATAAGCTCTGTATTGTATTTCAGGGTCAGCTTTGAATCATTTTCGAAAGAAGATGTTCGGGCAAGGCCTTCATATATTGCCCGTTCCATTTTGGGCGGTAGTTTTGCCTGCCGCAGATCATCATAAAGCATGCGTGCCACGGTAACGCGACCGGTAATTTCGTAGAGGTATGCCAGGGAATAGCCTATTTCCGGTATTTTCCTGCTTTTCAGAGCATTCTCGAAGGCGACAATTGCCGGGTCGAAGCGCTTGATACCAGCATAGGAGTAGCCAAGAAGACGCTGAACGTCAAATTCTTCGCTGTTTCTGTGGGGCTCAAGCAGTTCGACTACTTTTGCATAATCGACATTTTCAAAGGCAGTTTTTGCTGCTGCAACAGTTTCTTCTGCTGTTTTAACTGGTGTTTCTATTCGCGTTGAAACAGGTTTCGGTATGGTGCCCGGATCTGGTTTCGCCAATGGATTAAAAAGGTATAACCCGAGTAACAACACGACAACGAGAAGAATTATTGGTAATTTTATTCCGTCCATGTCAATAACTATATCATACTACCTCTGAGGCAAACAACGTGAAGGCTAAAATTATTTGCAGCTATTGTCGATTAGTGATTGAAGAAGAAAATTCAGGAGCCTGAACATGAGTGATGAAAATAAAAACCAGGAATCTGTTGCCAGCAACAGTCAGCTGCAGGCTGCCCATCTGCCTACCTGCGATGTGTCCATAGACGTTGGTCAGATTCTTGCGGCGAATCAGGCTTTGTTGAAAAACATGGCGCGCCGAATGGAACAGCTTGAAACCAAGCTTACTGGCATGGAAAGTGCATTTAACAATCAGGCGAATTTGCTGGCGGCTGACCGCAAAGCAGTTTTAATGCTCTCAGCGCCTGCGCGCGAAGTAAAGCCTTGGGAACCTGCCAGCGGCCGCGAGGAGCTTAACACTCGTTACTTTGCCAGATTTTCCCTGCTAGATAAGCTATTCAGGCCATGGTTGATGCGGCGTAAGAATAACTGACACTGTTCAGCGCTCCGGTCATAGAGCTGAACGTCTGTCATGCAGCTTTCTGCATTACAGCAATTTGTAGTCTAAGTTTTGCTCAGTTTTCGTCATCGACAACAATGACGTCTTTTACCTCGTCAACGTTGAGGGTGCCGTCCTGAAAAGCAACGAAGTGCTTGCAGGTTTCACATTTTGAATTGTTGTAGACTTCCCAGCAGTATGTCATGGTATAACTCCTATAATCAGGCCGCTTTGGCCATATTTTCATAAGTTAGACAAGCCAGTAGTTCTTCTCGTGCATCGTCATCGAGATCAAATGCCCTGACCAGCTCATATTTAAGAGCCGGGTCAAGCCAGATTGCACGGGTCCAGGCTCTTACGGCCTGGTCGATCAGCCCATCCGTTGCCAGAGCGACTCCAAGGTTATACTGAGCCTGACTGTTGTTAGGCCAGCATGCCAGGGAACGCTGATAGGCAGCGACTGCTTCGCCGGTCTTGCCTTCTAGTTCCAGCTGCAATGCTTGCTCAAACAACTTTTGCGCTTGATTTTTTGCCCAGAATTTTTCACTTTGCATACTGAAAATATATCGGCAAAAAGATTACTTTGCATTACAACCTGGTGCAGTGTAACACAATTTTGCTATCTTTTGAAGACCCTGGAATCTCCGAAAAAATGCGCCTGACACTTGAAAAAGATTGCAAATTAAGCTCTAATGCCCCATGAACTTTTTTTGCAGGAGTCGTATGATGATTCGAAAATTTGGTGAAATGATGCCGGTGTTCCCGGATTCGTGTTTTATTGCTGATGGAGTCGAGCTTATCGGAGATGTGAGGCTTGGAGAGAATGTGAGCATCTGGTATGGAACAGTTATCCGCGGCGACATAAGCCGGATAGAGATAGGCTCTAACACTAATATCCAGGATGGCAGCGTGATTCATGGCGATTATGCGAAATCTGCCTCTGGTGAAGGCGATGTGTTCATTGGAAAAAATGTTACGGTTGGGCACAAGGCGCTCTTGCATGCCTGCCGGATTGGCGACAACTGTCTTATCGGTATGGGAGCAATCGTGCTCTCAGGTGCTGAAATTGGTGATGGTTGTATTGTGGCTGCCGGCAGCGTCATAAAGGAAAACGAAAAGATCCCGGCCGGCTCGCTGGTAGCTGGTTTGCCGGCTAAGATAAAGGGGACGGTTGCTGCCGAGTGGCGAGACCGGATTCTTTTGTCTGCACAGCGTTATGTCGGGCTTGGGCAACAACATAAGACGCTCATATCCTGACCAGTTTTATGGCATTATCGGGGTAGGCCGGGCAGAATACCGCACAGGCTCCGCATCCGCTGCATTTTCTGGCGTCAATCCGTGGCGGTTTTGCTGGTTCCGGATGAATAACAGCTGCGGCAATGTTGGCACATTTTTCAAGGCAGGTCAGGCACGATTCGCCGCGACTGCGCAGACAACTGGCTTTAACTATATTGGCGACTGCAATTTTCTGCAGTGCCGCCTTGTTTTTCAGGCTGAGAGCTCCACTGGGACAAGCATTGACACAGGGCAAGTCGCTGCAGAAACGACAATAGGATTCGCTCACGCGTAATGCTGGAGTGCCGAGATCGAATTCATTGCTTTGCATGACTGGTCGCAGTGCGTGGAACTGACAGGCTTTGATGCATGCGCCACAACGCTGGCATTTTTCGAGAAATTCCTGCTCGGCGATGGCCCCTGGTGGCCGAATCAACTCTGGAAATTTTTCGGCAAACTCCGTCAGCTCATCCGGAAATGCTGAATATGCGCTTTCAAGCAGTTCGAAAAGGTAGCTTTTTAAAAAATCTGCCCTGCCAATTTTACCGGTGTTTTTGCTCATTTTCCTGATTATACAGCAGTTTTGGAGTAAACAGAACCAGATTTCTGCGTGGATTTAATGTGCAGGGAATTGCACAACGGCAGCGAAGCGGGTTTTAGCCTGTTTCGCTGCCGTCATTTGAGAGTTTTTGATCAGCTTTTGGGGGTGGTGTAGCTGCCCCATTTGATGAGAATGGTGCCGTAGGTCAGGCCGCCGCCAAAGCCGACGAGCAATATTATGTCGTTTTCTTTGATGCGTCCCTCGACAAGAGCGTCGTGCAGTGCCAGCGGGATTGAAGCCGCAACGGTATTGCCGTAGCGGTCTATATTTACATAGAATTTTTCGATTGGGCACTCAAATCTCTTCGCTGCCGACTCAAGAATGCGGATATTAGCCTGATGGGGTATGATAAGAGCAACGTCATCAAGGGTCAGGTTGTTGCGTTTGAGTGTCTCTTCGATGATCTCGGGAACGATTCTGGTCGAGAACTTAAAGACCTCTTTGCCATTGATTTTGAGAAAATGTTCGCGGTTTCTGATCATTTCTTCGGTGGGGCGTTTAGCCGAGCCACCGACTTCGACTATAATGTGTTCGCCTCCGCTGCCAATAGAGCCAAGCAGGGTGTCGAAGACGCCCTGATCGCCTTTGGCTGGCGAATATACCGCGGCTCCAACGCCGTCGCCGAAGAGTACGCATGAGTTGCGATCGGTAAAGTCAAGTACTCTGGTAGTTAGGTCTCCTCCAACTACCAGAACATGATCATAGGTTGAAGTTGCTATGAACTGTACAGCGATTGAAGATGAATAAACAAAGCCGGTACAGGCAGCCTGCAAATCAAAAGCACCTGCTTTGCTGCAGCCAAGTTTATCCTGAAGCAGGCAGGCGGTCGCCGGGATCTGGTAGTCAGGGGTATAAGTTGCAAAAATAATCAGATCTATATCATCGGGGGTCAGGCCGGCATTGGCTATTGCCTGTTGTGCGGCCGGGATCGAAAGCTGCAGCAGAGTCTGATCATCTGCTATCTGGTGTCTTTGCTTGATTCCGGTTCGCGTAACGATCCATTCATCGGTTGTGTCGACGACTTTCTCGAGATCCTGATTTGTTACAATCTTCTCGGGGAGGCTGATTCCAGTGCCAGAAATAACGGCTTTTCTTAACGCTTTCATGTGACTCCTTAAAGTGTTAATTCAGCAGAATAGTACTTTATCATATTGGCCAAGTCAAGTATCAGGTAATTGGTCCAGTAATAATCCATTTATGATTTGGCACGGGTCTCCACAAAGAATTAGTCATAGAGTCTCGTTTTAACCGCTATTGAAGCCAGTGTCGTCTCGATAATCTAGCATATGCTCTAATAAGGCCTCCCAACTCCCCCAAACGAAGTGATTCAGCAGAACCCGAATTTCATCCCAAATCTTATGTTTGGTTCCCATTTTTTCGCCATGGCCAAAATTGTGTTCAAGATTATAGCCGTGGTTTTTCAGAACATCAAATGCCTGATTCTCGATTCAGTTGTAATCCATTTGATTCCGGAAGCGGGTTCTAGAGATATTTTGTTTTACTTCTTTATGCATTTTTCCACAGATTTGCGCAGATTGCGCAGATAGTTTTTCGGAAAAGGAAAAAACATATAAAAAACTTCTTAATAATCTGCGCTAATCCTTTAATCTGCGGATAATTATCCTAAAGAACCTGCAGACTTCCTATGACTAGCTTGTCTGAGCAGTATTTCAAACGAAATGTCTCGCAAAAGCCTCATGGATAGGCAAATGGATTATTACTGATGCAAGATTAAAGAGTTTGAAAAGTCTGAAATGTTTCAAAATGCTTGCGTATTCCGTTGTTCCAGGAAGATAACAAGCGCTTGTTTTGCATTAAAAAAGAAGTTGGACTATTCATGAGAGTAGTTTTATAATGAAACATGTGACCGAACGGAAAAGATATAGTGTACAAAGTGGAATGCTCAGAGGAGGAATGCCAGGTCGCAAAGCAGCGTCAGTATGCGGTCATTGCGAAGCTCTAAAATCTGGTAAAAGTTTTTCTGAAACGTTTGTGTGTCTTACTGCGTATTAATCATTGAAGGACGTTTGGGACTATTTTTTTAACAATCGCCCGGAAATGATCAAGAGGAATTAAAAACTGGAGGGAACTATGAAAAAACTTGGTGGATTTTTGTTTATTGTCGCGGTCTTATTTTCTTTTGCTATGGTGATTTCGGCTCAACAAGAGGAAGCGGCAACTGAAGAAGTAGCTGCAGCAGCTGAAGTGCCAGCAAGCGTGGACATGACTCTCGAAATGAAACCCGATAAATTCGTCATGCCAGCTAACTTTCGTGGTGGTGACCCTGACCGTGGTCTGGTTAATGCAGTAGAAGATGTTTTCTATGAGCAGCATGAACATTCAATTCTTTACAAAGAAGATGCTGCTGAAGTTGCCGATGGTGCAAAATTTGAAGGCGACCCCAACATCACCTGGGATACCAAGGTGAAAGATGCTGATGGTAATTTTCAGACCGTCTCTTCAGTTAATACCAATATGGCTGGTAACGGTGGTAAATTTTTCGCTCCTGGCGAGTATCAGATCGGCAACGGCGGCGCAAGACAGGTCGGCGGCGCTGAAGGTGCTGAAGATGTTACAACTGGTAACGAAGATGGAACCCCTGGGACTGCTGGTGGAGAAAACACTGTAGAAGGCGCCACTCCTGGTGCAGAGGGCAATCCTTCTGCCGGTGGCAGCGAAACCGTTGACGGTTCTCTGGTCGGCGAAAATGGTGAGACCGCAGCGGGCGGCGCCAAAACTGTTACTGCTAACCAGGCTATGGGCGTTCTTGTCCATGACGTAACTTCACCCGATATGTGGATTGCCTTCCAGGAAGGCGCTGGTAATATCGATATGGCTACAACCGAGCAGGAACTCAAGGACAAGATGCTCGAAAAGATCGTCTCAAATCTCGGACGACCATTCTCTTCAAAAGCTGAAGACTATGAAGACGCAAGTTATGTATTCGTTGATGAAGGTGCTGCTGATGAAAGAGATCTCGAACCCTGGAAGAAGACAGCACGTCTTTCTGTGGCTGGCACGCTTTTCAATGCAGCTGGCGCTCCCAAATTTGAAACAAAAGTTGTTGAATCCAAGCCCCTTGACCAGGAAGAGATGACTTCACAGATTCACATTGCCGGTGGCGAAAAAAGCGCTCTTAAAGGTGTGTTTGTAAGACGCAACGTACCTTTTATTTTCGCAGCCATGTCAGTTGATAACGGTGACAATCGTGGCAAACCCGCAGAAGTTGCATGCCGCATCGAAACCGCTGATGGCAATGAAGTCGAAAAAGATGGCAAAGCCTATATGTTCCGCATTCCTAACTTCCCCCGCGAAGAGTACAAAGAACAGCCCGAATATTTCTTCGTCTCCAAGGCCTTGGATAAATCAGGTAACCTGACCACCGTCAGAATGCCTCTTCACATTGTTAACATCCAGGCAGCCTTTGAAGGTGGCAGAAATAAGTAACCAGGGGTAGTTGTAGAAACATGAAAACAATTAGAATAGTAGCAATTTCAGCAGTTGTGATGTTTGGTTCGATGGTAATGGCACAGGAGCCCTCCGGGGCTCCTGTTAACCTCGAAAAAACGCCGTGGCTGAAGGGGGTTGAGCTGAGTCCATATCCGACTAACCTGACCCCAACTCTGCCGCTGGCGATTTATCTTGAAAATGGTGAAGCGATACCGGCAACCTTGACCGAAGATGTGCCCATAGTTGTGGTTGCCGATACTGCCATTTTTGATTCTGACGCGCCCAGCAAGGCTAACGATCAGGAAATTCCGAATCCGCGCTGGGACGCCTCAACCGCAGTTTCGTGGTATTTCATCGACTGGGAAAAGAACAAAAACTTTAATGCATCTGCCACTCCTGGTCTTGCCGCTAACCAGATGGTAGTAATGCCCACTACCCCTACCGGGAAGGGTGCCGTTACCTGCCACATGGCGCGAAGAATGCGTTATGATGCACCGGAACCAGGCCGAAGTATCGTATCTTACGCGAACTCCAGTGGAGGCAGAGATGTGAGAGTGCTTGATATTACTCCGCCGCTTTGTGGTCTTGAAATTACTGTAAAAGACGGGAAATCAGGTTCTTTCTGGCCGGTAGAGTATCCTGCTGACAAATATCCTTTGCCGAAAACGGCCAATGTTTATTTCGGCGGTCAGCTGTTTGGCGCTGTAGATAAAGAGATTGTGGTCGAAGGACTGACTTTGGGTGATAGCATGATTATTAACCCGGAACAGGTTACTATTGGTGTTGCAGCCACAGATCAGCTCACCATAAGGGTTATTGGTGGAGACAATTACAAGCTCGACAACGCGAAGGTGAAATTCGGTATCTGCAACGGAGCCGGCGGTGAGCCGTCTCCAGTTGGTCCGATTAACGAAGAGACCCTGGATCTGTCGAAGATCACTATACCCGAAAATGCTTATATATACATTGATGCAGCCGATACTACCGGAAATCGGCAGGTTCTGTTTGTTCCTCTCAACGTTGTCAAATAGGCACTGAATGACAAAGAGTCGCCAGAGAGGAAATTCTCTGGCGACTTTTTTTTTGGCATGTGGTTGTGGTTTGTGTTATCTTTATAAGAGAGCCAATTAATCAATGAGAAGCAACGCAAAAAAAAGCGGTATCACGTTTGTCGAGGTTTGTTTAGCATTTCTAATCCTCGGCCTTGTTGCGTTGCCGGTTTTTCAATTCCTGACTGGCGCAGTAAAAGAAACCGAGCGCTTTTATACCGAAACTATTGCAATTTCTCGTGCCAAGTTTATTATGGATTCGCTTATGTTTCAGATGCCATGGCGTGCTATTGGCGAGGGCAATCCTTGTATATTTGAAGATCGAAAAGCAGTCGTGGGGGTTGAGAGTTTTATCAGCAGAGCAGTCCCACGAATGTTTGGCACCGGCTGTGAGACGGTCAAGCCAAAAGTATTTCAGGGTGATGGCTTGTATCAGTGTCGAAAAGGCTTTCTGTTCAGAGCCCGGGTCAAGGTTGTAGATCTTGATCAGGATTCAAGCACGGCGCCAATTCAGTTTACTATTGAGGTGCCTGGTAAGCTGAAGCAGTATTTTCAAATCAGTGACCTGGTGCCCAAGGATGACTACGATAAATTTAATCTTATCAAAAAGATTATAGTGCAGGTTAAATGGTCGAACATCAAAAATCTTGATCCGAACTCTGATCCGCACGCAAAAAGTGTTTTTCTGGTCGGTTTCAAGTCTGATCTGGAAGGTTGAAAATGCATAAAAAATCAGGAATTGCGGTTGTTGTTGTGCTGTTTTTTGCTTTTTCGATCTCAACCATATTCTTTTTCATGGCGCATTCAAATACAAACCTTGCTTTCCAGAACAAACAGACCGTCTATCAGATGCAGGCCTACTACCTGGCGCATTCCGGTATGCAGCATGCCAAGCTGCAGTTGCGACTTTTACCTAAAGAGACATTCGATTTTTTCGATAAAAATGGTTCTGGCAACGCACTTGACGATATCGATTCGTCGAGGCATGTTCCGACCGCCATGGGCGTATTCAAAAGCGAACAGGCTAGTTATGATCTCTTTAGCGAAGCCAAGTCGCCAGACAATATGTTTCCATACGGCGGTAAATACTATGTTGAAAGTCTTGGGCTGACTGGCTCACATAACCGCATGAAAATGATACAGGATGGCTATAAATTAGTTGTCAAATCAGAGGTTGACAGCGGCCCAAGTAAAAAATTTGAAACTGAACTGGTCGAGGAGATTATTGTCTCAAGATTCACCGGAGGCATCAAATGATTGCAACGTCACATATCAGTCGCAATGCCCGTGGTGTGACGCTTGTCGAAACAATGCTGGCGGTAACTCTTCTCAGTTTGTTATTTGGTGCCGCTAATAGTGTTTTGAGCTATTCTCGGCGCGAGACCGAAAAGGGCTTCTGGATTCAGCAGGCGATTTCTCAGTTGCGTAATGGAACGCGCGCAATAACCGACATGCTCAAAAAGACTTCTTACCCTTCTACTATCATCAGAACTGGTTCTGGAGCTGCTAGAAACGAGAAGGTTATTTCATTTAAAGAAAAGCGCACATACGATGGTGAAGATGCTTTTGGCAATTTAGCGGATAAAAAGGGCAGCGGGCGTTTGCGCGATCTCGAACTCAATTCCAGCGACGCTTTTGACATGCACTCGGTGATTACTGGTTCTGGTATTATCAGACCAAGCTTTAAGGACCAGACGATCATGTATTTTCCGATCTGTGAGCCGGAAAAGGATTTTGAAGATGGTTATACAGCTGGCAATATAACCTGGGTTGAGCTGTTGCTTCGACCTGAACGTCATTATTCAACCAGTGGCCTTGCTAGTTTAATCCTTGTTGAACGCAACGAAACTTACAATACTAAATCAGATCCTTATCGAAGAGCTTTCGGACTGACCAATGAATTTGATCGCGCAATTCCGGTAAGCCGTGAGCGCGAAATAATAAATGACGTAAATGGGATCGAAGTCGACTCATATGCCATCGACGAGTTGCGCGGTGTTTTTGTTACCCAGAGTGGTCAGAAAAACGAAGTTACAACCAAGAGAATTCTTGTCTCGATAAATGTCTCATGTAGCCATCCAAAGGATGGCAAAATCTGGTTGAGCGATCAGTGTTCAGTTATCAACAATGTTGAACTCGTAACATTGGCCGGCACAGAGTATCTTGAGCTTTTGCAGGTGTTTTCGGCAGGTCCTTCCGGCTCGGCAAAAGTTAAATATAACAACAGTGAGCTGACTGTTTCAGTTGGCGGTATGGTTGGGACTTATAAAGTCAGCTCAATTAATAGCGATTCTAAAAACGAGTCAATTGGATTGAAAGCAACGGACTCAGATGTAGAGCGCCTACTGGTTAAGCCCGTCAAATAATATAGCGTTTCTTACGAAAAAAAGCTTATAAAAATCATCCCTGCTTACGATAGTTAGTGCAAAATCACTTTTGCAGGGGTAGCCATGAAAGAAAAGAAGTATTCGATTGATCATATCCAGAGAATTATTGATATCAGCCCCACAGAGATCCAAAAACTGATAAAGAAAAATAGTCAGTATTTGAATGTTGCCAGAGAAGATAGCGGCAGCGGTAAGAAAGAGGTTTTTCTCGATGAGCTTTCATTTCGCCGGCTTCTCTTTATCAGTCAGCTTGAAAAAAAGGGCAGCGCTATAAGTGCCGAAGCAGTGTGTGAGCTGATCAAGACGCCGGATCTATATGATGAGACATCCCAGGAAAAACCTGCCGACGCATATGTGCGTCTTGTTGGCGCATTTGAGGCGGTATCAACTGAGGCCGAAACGCTGCAGGTGCAGTTGCGGGCTTTAATGCTTAAGTATGACCATTTGATCAAAGAACTCAATATTTCTCAGGCAAAGAATATGACACTGGAAAAAGAACTCAGCACTCTGCGCAATCGAGAACTGGCTCTGATGAGCCATCTCAGGCAGAGTGCCGAGAACATTGCCGAGGAAGACCTTGATGATCAGCTGATGAATTAACCCTGTTTCGGAGCTTTTTCGCCAGCGAGTTTTTCTTTGATTTTGTGGTTCAGCAGACTTACTGTTTCCATGTGCGATGCAGGGTCAAGTTTGGCCGCTGCTTCGGCGTGTTTCTGGGCGGCTACGAGTTCACCGGTTTCAAAGAGGGCATTTGCCAGGTTAAAGTGGGCCAAAGCGTAGTTTTTGTCTGTTTTTACAGCCTTTTTGTACCAGATCGCAGCTTTGCCAAAGCTGCGTAGACTTGCAAAAGCAACTCCAATATTATTCATGACCTCAACATTGTCAGCCTTGAATTGAAGTGCTTTTCGCCAGTAATTTATGGCAAGCCGCAATCGACCTTCATCGCGGGCTATCTGCCCGAGGTTAAAGTAGATTTCTGAGTCTTCGGGAGCTAATTTGAGAGCCTTTTTCCAGTAACGCCGGGCGTAGAAGAGGTTGCCCTGAAGATAGTGAGCCAGTGCGTAGTTGTAGATCAGGTCGATATTTTCCGGGAACTTGCGAAGCCCGTCGTGCCAGATCTTTTTTGCTTTGCCCAGATAGCCTGTGTAAGCATAGGTATTTCCATAGAGTCTTATTGCAAGAGGGTCATTGGGTGAGGCTGCCAGATATTCCTTTAGCAAGGGTCGTGCCTCTTCATAATTGCCGTTTTCCATGATTTTCTGGATTCGGCCCAGGTCTTGTGTTACTTCTCCCATATATTATCCTTTCCAGGTAATTTACATTAGGCTGTTAAAACGTCATACCGAAAATATAACCGCTTAGCGCACTGAATACAATAACCAGAGCCAGAAAGACTGCCGATTTTTTTGCTCCGGCAATTGGAACCAGGGCCAGTATGCTCGGCAGACTCACTGCCGGAGCTGAAAGCAGCAGAGTCATGGCTGGCCCTGGGTGCATCCCGTAGTCTGTGAGTATCGAAACGATTGTGACCCCAACTATTGTACCAAAGTACATCATACTTCCCAGTATTGATGCAACAAAATTTCCTGAAAAATCGTTGCTGTCAAAAAATTTCATAAAATCACTCAACGGAAATGCAGCGGCTATAAGCCCACACAAGAAGATTCCACCAACGACCTTTGGAAAAATAAGCCAGAACAAGCTTTTCGACTTGCGCAGCCAGAGAATGATTTCCTGCTTCTCAAACCATTTTAGCGATATTGCCGCCAGCAATAGAATTTCAGCCAGAATAGTGAGTAGTCTGGGCAGAAGCTGGCTGGTGATACCAATCTTTTCAGCGCCTGTAAAAATGATCGGGTCAAGCACTCCGGTCGCTGTAACCATGACCAGGACCAACAACATGAAAAAAATCAAGAGCTGAGAGCCAGTCCTTTCCGATTCTTCTTCGACGATTATCACTGATGAGGTTTCAGCTGGCTGCTCGGTCTCTCCGCAGAGAACTTTCATGCCGGCACCAATAGAGATTGCGCTGGCCATTACCAGCAGTCCTCGCCAGACCATGAATTTGGTGCCGAGCAGCGTATAAGTGTAAGAAAGGGCGATCAGGTTAACAGCTGGCGATGCCATCAAAAAGGTGAATGCCGGTCCGATGCCTGCTCCCTGCTGAAGAATGCCGGTGAATATAGGGATAACTCCGCATGAACAGACAGTTAGCAGTCCGCCAGAAAACGCGGCAACCGGATAGGCGATCAGAGGGTTGGCTTTAGCTCCCATAAGCTTGGTAATTTGCTGTTTATCTAGAAAGATTGCAATTGCTCCGGCGATGAAGAACGCAGGAACCATGCCCGAGATAAGGTGAGTGCCGAGAAACTTGCCAACTTCAACAAGCCCCGGCCAGATCCAGGTCTTCTCAAGTGGTGAGAATAGCGCAATAAATGATGTGGTTAAATACTGCAGCATTTTATTTCTTCTTACTGGGTCGATTCAGTAGCAAGTTCTTTTTTGATCCAGCCTTCTACCTTTTCTTTGATAACGGGCTTGCCCATTGAGTAAATCTTGTTTTCAATAACAACAACCGGAGTTGTTACAATGCCAAATTTTCCAGCTTCGGAGGTGCCATTGGTGATTACTCTGAATTCAACGCGATCCTTGTAATTTTTAGCAATTTCGCTGACCAGTTGTTCGGTCTCGCTGCAGGTAGTGCAATTGCTGGAGCTTTTAATAACAGTTACTTTGAGCATTGTTTTCTCCTTTCAATTCTTTAGACTGGGAAACCACTCGTGCAGAAGTATCTGCGCACGCATTTCTTCAAAAATTGTTTTAAGTTGTTGCAGTTTTGCATCAAGTGCGACAAGGCTTTGGCTCTGCCCAATTTCTGCAGCGAGTTCCAGCAGCAATTTTTTGGCATTTTCTCCTCTGTTGTCGGCCTTGCCTTCTAACAGAGGAGTAAAGTCTTTCAGGTTATTTTCGATTTCTTTTGTTAAGCTGGCGGCGCTCACTTTATCATTGTTCAGCAGAGCACGCTCAAGGCTGGTTAAATTAGCTGAGGTTGTAATGAAAAGCTGTTTTTCGTCGCTTACGCCAAAGGCTTCGAAGAACAGGCCAATTTTGCTGTTCAAATCGAGAATGCGATCATGGGCGTCCATAAAGCGTTTCTCGTTTACCAGCCGACGAATTTCGCCAATACTGCGAGCCGTTTCGCTGGTTTTTGCCGCCCAGCGCAAATCGTTGCGAGCTTCTGTTGGTGGATTGGTCATATATTTTTTTGAAAATTCCAGCCAGGATTCCATAACCTTATTCATCTCTGAATCGTAACTGGCTTTTTCCATGCCTTTTAGAGCGAGCCCGAGAGCAGTGAGATCAGTGGAAAAGCTGCGAATTACCTTTGAAAATTCGCTGCCCGGATTTTGCGCGGTCAGTAACATTACAAGAGTGTCATCGCAGGCAGTCACAGGCACACTATGACAAATCAGGGTGATTAAGAGCATGAGCAGAGAGTTCTTAACGAGTTTTCTCATTTTCAGCCCTTCAACAGCCAGCATTTGACGCTGCTGCCAGCTGCAATCTTTTCATCGTTAGCAGGATGCAGAAACAGTATTTCTGCTCCGGCCAGGCTGGACAGCATGTGTGACTCCTGGGATTCGAGCGGCTGCACGAGCGTTATGTTGTCCTGCTCAATCAGGTGCCCACGTTTGAAAAAATCGCGTCTGGAATCATTGATGCTCTCTTTTGAAAGCTTCAGATGCATTGTTAATCTGTTGGGCAAACCAAGGATCTTACGGATATAAGGCCGAACCAGTAATTCAAAGGTTACAGCGGTCGAGGTCTGGTTGCCCGGCAGTCCAAACACTGGTTTGTTTTTATACGAACCAAAAAAGACCGGTTTGCCCGGCTTCATTTTAATTCCATAAAATACCGGTTCGATCTCCAGTCGGGCAAAGACCTGTTTAAAAGGGTCTTTGCGCCCCATCGAAATGCCTCCGCTGGTGACTATTATGTCGGCACATTCTGCTGCTTTTAAAAAGAGCTCAAGCGCGTGATCGCCAACATCACGTGCGATTCCGATTTCGAAAGCAATCGCGCCAGCTTCTTCGACCTGAGCCCGCAGCATCGGGCAGTTGCCGTTGCGCACCTGCCATGGCTGGGGCTTTTCCCAGGGCATTAAAACTTCATCGCCAGATGTGATAATAGCGACTTTGGGTTTTTTTATTGTTTGTACCACAGTCTGCCCGGCGGTTGCCAGTTGTCCAATTACGAAAGGTGTTATCTGGGTGCCGGCAGCTACCATTATGTCGCCAGTCCTAAGCTCTGTTGCGCGTGGCCGGATAAAATTGCCGACCTTTGCTGGTGCAGAAAATATTGCATTGTTGCCATCAGGACTTATTTCTACATCTTCAATTTTAACCACACTGTCGGCTCCTGATGGCAACATGCCGCCAGTTGCTATGTAGGCGCAGCTTCCCGGGGTGATTTTGTCGATTTTATGGCCGGCATCTATTCCAGCCAGAATCGGCAGGCCGATTAGATTGTTGATGCCCGCGCCAGCCAGGTTCACAGTCGAGAGGCAATAGCCATCCATCGCCGAGATATCAGCACCTGGAAAGTCAATGTCGGCGAAAACATCGCTGGCCAGAGTTCTTCCCGCTGAATCTTTGAGCTCGATTGTCTCGGTTGCCTTTTTCTGGTTCTGATCATATTTCAGTATCAGCTCCAGAGCCAGATCAAAAGAAACCGGATGTATGTTTGGCACTGTTTTCATGCTTCGATTTTACCACAGTTTCAGCTGCTAATCCAAGTGTTTGGTAGAAGTGAGTTGTAAGGCACTGCAGTAAGCTAACTTATGATTACACATTTCACCAGGGCTCTAAGCAGTAGTTAATTGTCTCGCGATCCGGAAAAGTCAAGCTCTACCACGACCGGGATCGCTCTCGTGTTCAGCAATTTTTCAAAGCGCTCTTTTTTGCCAGAAAAGCTTTTACTGCTGAAAATGCTGACATCTCCGGCAAGATTGATTGGCATCTGTCGATCTCCGCTGACCAATATAACCTTACCACCAGATTTGAGAGCCGGTAATAGTTCTGCGAGCGGTAACTCGAAGGGCAGAACAGGCGTGAACGGCCCGATTCTGGTTGTGTCGATTTTGTGGGCTTTTACTGCCTTTGCGAGTTTATCGGGAATAAAGATGCATTCTGCCAGACGACTTGTTGCACGTAAAATTCCCGGTTGCCATGCATCTAGAAGTTCAGGCTTATCCTGACAGAATTCGAAAAACTCACAAAGTGGAGCAAGCAGGCCTTCGAGCTTTTCAAGTTCGACAGATCGTGCCGCCAGGCTCATATACGGTAGTCTCAGGGTTCTTGCCTCTGCTTCGCCGATCAAAAAGGCAATGTTTGAGCGCTCTGCCATCAGCGACCCAACGAGGCTGCCAAAAAACCTCCTGGGATTATGCCATATTCTGATATTCGAAAACTTGTAGCGGCTTAGCTGCAGTTCAGTATCGACAAGAAAAAAACGTTTGTCTGCCATTCGCCGAACATCTGATTCAAGCAGTCGCGCCGGAGTTTCCTGAATCACGATGAATTCAGTTACGGGCTGAGGGACTGATTCAATAATCTGTTCGGGAAGCCGATCAGCCTGATTTATGCGAATTCTGCTGCCTTGGTTACTTGTCAGTAGTCCTTTTGTAACGAGCGCTTGTCGAGCCAGTATTGTGCTGCCGTTTTCTGCAATCAGACTGTCTGCTTCTTTGAAGAACATGCTGATCGGCGTTTGATGCTCGCCTGCCTGGTAAAAAGTTTGCTCGTATATCTTTATACCGTTGTCGTTAAGATACCAGAGTTTAAGTTTTACTGGCATGTTCGATTGCAATGGCGTTCTGAAGCTGACAGAGATGCGTCCCGAGGCGAGCTGTAGATCTGAAGAATAATGAATTCTTCCATTCTGCCAGACTTCAATTTGTCGCCAGACAGAGTCTGGGCAGTTATAATTGAGAAAGATTTGCCCCTTCTCAAGAGTTACCGCGTTAAGGCCCTCACTGTTTGTTTGTTGCGAGAGAGGAGATGCGAAATAATATTGCTGGGCTTCAGCCGGATTTTTACCCGACTTAAGCATTGTTGAGATCGGGCTCAAGTTTCTATTCTGCAGTAATTTTACACGCTGCTGGTGCTTCGCAGTTATGCCTTTGATGTTTAAATTCACACGGACTGTTTCCATGCCACAAAAAAACTCACAGCTGTAGTGCCCACCTGCAGCGCTGCTGTTAATGTGAGTTGAAAAAATTGCTGTACCGTCAATGTCAGTGTGTATAACTCGATTAACGGTTTGATGACCGCCAGGTATGGTAAATTTAACTCTGACAGGAATTTTGAAAATTCCCTGGCCGGTTTTACGGCAGACCGCAGCTATTCTTATGTTCAGCCAATCTCCGGCGTAAACAATAGCGGGAGGCGGCAAAACCAGTAATGCGACGCTTCGACCAGTCTTCGCCTCGTCGCGAAAGATCAGTTTGCGACTTTCCTGACAGTTGATTTCTAGCGTTGCCGGTTGCTGCGATATCTGCTCGGGAATCTCGAAGCTCGCTACGTAGGCACCGTCAGAGAGTCTTTTTGCTTCAGACTGTAGAATTACAGGTTGTTGGGTATTCGCAGAGGGCAAATTCAGTCGGGCGGTAAGTTTTTTTGCATTTTCGGGAGAAGGCGCTTTGCCCGCCGGATTCAATACATAGATGACAAAATCTTGTCTGTTGCCGGCGATTATAGCGCTGTCAGCCGAGACCGCAACAAAACTGGATTTATCAACGTCTTCCGGTTTTTGCCCGGGCTTTAAAAGAAGTGTAAAGCCAGCAATAAGCAGCAGAACCAGAGCTGTCTGAAAGATTTTGTGCATGTGTCGAAACTTAGCATTACCAGAGCAACTTGTCAATTTAACTGAAAACTTTATGGCCTGTCAGAAAAAACCTGATTGTTTCAGTTGTTTCCTGAGAGAAGCTGTTAGGTGGCTCTAATAGCCTTAGACAATAGAGTCAGGTATCTTGCAGTGCTCAGCGGAAAATGTCGGTGACGAAATGTGAAATCACAAGGTTAATTCGTTACAAGACTTTACGCTATTTATTGTTTGCACAAACCATGTTATAAATAGCTTGTGGAAAACGAATGCATCACGGTAACCATTGATCGTATCACCTTCTGTAACGAGCAGAGCGGCTATTATGTGCTAAAAGCGTCTTCGCGCCAGCATCCGCAGGGGGTGACGGTAGTTGGCAATTTTTGCTACATACAGCCGGGCGAAGAAGTCCGAGTTTATGGCACCTGGGCCTGCCATCCGAATTTCGGCATGCAGTTTCAGGCAATAAAATATACGCTGCTCAAGCCGGCTACTCTCAAAGGAATCGAAAAGTATCTTGGCTCAGGTTTGATCAAAGGAATTGGTCCGGCGACCGCCCGTCGGCTGGTCGAGACTTTTGGCCTTGACACGCTTGAGATTATTGAAAAGGAGCCGGATAAACTGGCGCAGTGTCCTGGCATCGGGCCTTCTAAGGCAGACAAAATATGCAGTGGCTGGTTTTTGCAACGCTCAATTCAAGATGTAATGATTTTTTTGCAGGGACACGGCATTTCGCCGGCCTACGCTATTCGTATTTTCAAAAAATATGATCGCGAAGCAGTGCGAAAAATTTCTGAAAACCCATATATTCTGGCTCACGAAGTTTCAGGTATGGGCTTTAAGAAGGCCGACGCCATTGCGGCAGAATTTGGTATCACCGGTAACGATATTCGGCGTCTGAAGGCTGGTATACTCTATATACTGACCAACGCCTCCAACGACGGGCATTTGTTTTTGCAGGAAGAAGAGTTGCTCAAGGTATCTATGGAGGCCTTGGCCGTTGATGAGCGGAGCGATCTTGAGAAGGCCCTTTCTGTGCTTGTTACTGAGAAGAGATTGATGGCGCGGGAATTCAGACAGCAGAATCTTTACTATATGCCGGCCAATTTTCGTGCCGAAGACGGCAGTGCTACCCTTATAAAGCAGTTGGCTGCTATGCGTCGCGAAATACCGCGGCAAAAAATAATCGAGGCTCTTGATCAGGCGTTGGGTTCGCATGGTCTGAAGCTTAGTGATATTCAGCAGATGGCGGTAGAGAGTTCCCTCACTCACGGATTTATGATCATTACTGGTGGCCCCGGTACCGGCAAGACTACTACCCTGAAAGCGGTTGTCAGCGCCAATAAAGCTCTGGGACGGCGAGTGCAGCTTGCCAGCCCAACTGGTCGTGCTGCCAAACGGCTTGCAGAGGTTTCTGGCTTCAGTGCTCAAACAATCCATCGCCTGCTCGAGTTTTCCCCACAGGAAAAAGGCTTTAAGCGCAACCAGAAGCAGCCGCTTGATTGTGACACGCTGGTTGTCGATGAGGCTTCGATGATTGACATGCAGTTGTTCTACAGTTTGCTGCAGGCCGTGCCGCCGCACGCTTCTCTTATTCTGGTTGGCGATGCTGATCAGCTGCCTTCGGTTGGAGCTGGACTGGTGCTAAATGAGCTGATCAAGTCTGAAAAGGTGCCTGTGGTAAGGCTAGATGCTATTTTTAGGCAGGCTGAAACTTCAAATATCATTAAGAATGCGCATCTGATCAATCATGGACAGATGCCGATCCTGACGGTTCCCGATGGACAGAGTCAGTCTGACTGTTATCTTGTTCCGGCTGAAGATCCCGAAAAGCTGATAGGATTGCTTAAAAATGTAGTGCAAAAAAGCCTGCCAGGTCGCTTTGGCTATAATCCGGTGATCGATATTCAGGTTCTCACCCCAATGAATCGGGGTAAGCTCGGCTCTATGAATCTCAACATCGTTCTTCAGGAAGCGCTTAATCCGCCATCGTCCGAGAAAGATGAGTTTGAGCATCTTGACCGCGTATTCAGGGTTGGCGACAAGGTTATTCAGCTGCGCAACAACTATGATCTGGAAGTTTTCAATGGCGATATTGGTCTGATAACAGACATTCAGTCAGAAGATCAGGAGGCGCTGATAGAGTTTCCGCAGGGCGCTGTTACCTTTCAGAGTTCTGATTTTCTTGATCTGGCACATGCATACGCTATAACCGTACATAAAGCACAAGGCAGTGAGTATCCTGCTGTAGTCATGATTGCTTCTACTCAGCACTTCATTATGCTTCAGCGCAATCTATTGTATACAGGTCTCACTCGTGCGCGGCAAACTATGGTATTTCTGGGCAGTCGCAAAGCGATTGGTCTTGCAGTAAAAAATAATCGGCAAAAGATGCGCAATACGGTTCTCTCTGTGCTTCTTCAGAACATGCCAGAATGATTATGAGCGTCAGACCAAAAAAATAATGGCACATATTAAAAAAAAAGTGTGTGATTGCCTTGACGCTTTGCCTCGCCGTCATTAGACTTAAATTAATCTTTCGAGGTACATAATCTCTGATGATAAACAGGGGGTTTGATATGATTCGCCGATATGAACTAAGAGTAACACTCTGCATTGTTCTATCTCTTCTTATGCTGGTTGACTTCACAGTCTTCAATCCAGCTCCAGCTCTTGCACTTGATACTAAAAGTGTTCTGGTCGGGGCAGGCGTAGGTGTGGCTGCTGGTGCCGGTATTGTTCTTGCTGCTCCTGCAATTGGTGGCGCGGTAGCTGCTGCTGGTGGCGTAGGTGCGGCCGTTGTGGGTGGTGTCGCTGCCACTGCTGGCGGTGTTGTGGGCGCATTGGCTGCGTTCGGTGGTGCCATAGCCTCTGCTCTTGGTGCTGTGGGTGGCTTTATCGCCAGTATCTTTGCCAGCCCGCTCTTTATTCCAGCTTTGATAATAGTTGGTGCTGCTGTAGCAGGCTATTTCATCTACAAGCATTTTAAAAACAAAAAACAGGGTAATACGGCTTCTGGTGCAGATCAGCAAGTCTTCCCCGGCAGCGATGAAATATATGTGACGCCTGGTGACTATGAAATGAGCGGTGTTATTCCATCTGGTGATGCTGCTGCTCCGGTAAGTGTTGGTGAAAGTGCTGTTATCAGTATTGGTCCTGGCGATTCAGTTACAATCGGCAATGAGCCGCCAAGTATTGCTGTTGCTGCTCAGGCTCCGACTACTACAGTTACTGAAGCTGCTGTTACTGGTGTTCCTACCGGCAGCGATAGTCTCAAAGCGGCTCACGACAGATACATTTCATCTTACCAGACATACACTACTCTGGTTACCAACAGTGGCGGTGCCGATCCTGCTGAAATACAGCGCGCACTGGCTGAATATCGTGCAGCTTACAATGACTATCAGAACATCAAGGCTTCCTCAGGTAGTAAATAGCCCCCTGGTTTAAAAGCAATAAAAAAAGCCACCCGTAAGGGTGGCTTTTTTGTGTAAACTTCCAGAAGAATTCCTTTTATGATCTGACTGTTCTTTTGATCTACAAATAATTCCTGATGCGACAGGTCTTCGGTTCCAATCGTGATTTTTCGACACAACTTGTGATCAGATAGTCAAATACGGTATTCTAAAAAGCTCGCTTCTTTAAAAGGAATAGCATGAAATTCTCTGAGCTTGTGAATGTTGACGAACTGCGAAGGCTTTGCGAAAGCTATACTGCCGTAACCGGTGCCGTAACCGCTCTTCTTGAACTGGACGGTAATATCCTTCTAGACACCGGATGGCAAGATATTTGCACTCATTTTCACAGGGTCAATGCTGCTACAGCCTGTCGTTGTCGCGAGAGTGACACCGACCTTGCGGGAACGTTGAGGGATGGGGAATCTTACAACATTTATAAATGCAAAAACGGATTAATAGATGTTGCCGTGCCGATAATTATTCGTGGCGAGCATGTGGCAAATTTTTTTACTGGTCAGTTCCTCTCCGAGGAGCCGAATCTGGAATATTTTATTCGTCAGGCAGAGGAGTTCGGGTTTGAAAAAGAAGCCTATCTTGCTGCGTTGAAGCGTGTTCCCATTTTTTCGGAAGATACCATCAAAGCAATGATGACTTTTTTTACCCGCCTGGCTAAGTTGATTGGGGAGATGGGACTTGCCAGAATGGAGTTGTTGGCATCAAATGAGAGACTTCTCCGGAATAGTAATATGCTTTCTCATATCATGAATTCCATTCCCCAGTCTATTTTCTGGAAAGATCTAAAATCAGTTTATCTTGGTTGTAACCGTGTGTTTTCGAGTCGGGCTGGACTAGCCAGTCCGGATGATATTATCGGTAAAAGTGATTTTGACTTGCCTTGGAGTCGTGAAGAGTCAGAAGGATACCGTGCTGATGACCGTGAGGTCATGGACAGTGCAAAATCCAAAATTCATATTGTTGAAACCCAGCGTCAGGCCGATGGCAAGGTCGTCTGGGCCGATACCACTAAGATACCTCTTTTGGATGCCTCCGGTTCAATCATTGGTGTGTTAGGGGTTTACGAGGATATTACTGACCGCAAAAATAGCGAGGAAGAGAAAATTAAACTCGAAAGCCAACTTCGACAGATGTATAAGATGGAATCTGTAGGACGTCTGGCCGGTGGTGTAGCTCATGATTTCAACAACATGCTGAGTGTCATTCTCGGCTATGTAAATCTGGCAGAAATGGAGGCAGATCCAGCTCAGCCGCTCTATCAATACCTTGAAGAAATAAGAAAGTCTGCAGAACGTTCTGCCGATTTGACGCGACAGTTGCTGGCCTTTGCCCGCAAGCAGACAGTTGCTCCCAAAGTTCTGGATCTGAACGCGACCATTTCCGGGATGCTAAAAATGCTACAACGGCTCATCGGCGAGGATATCAATCTTATCTGGAATCCTGCTGATGATCTTTGGCCGATCAAAGTGGATCCTTCTCAAATAGATCAAATCCTGGCCAATCTATGTGTTAATGCCAGGGATTCTATTTCTAACGTCGGCAGGGTAATGATTGCTACAGGGAACATCACCATCGACAAGAATTACATTACAAAGAATATAGACTCATTACCCGGAGAATATGTGACCATAACAATAAGCGATGATGGCTGCGGCATGAATGAAGAGACTATGTCTCATATTTTTGAGCCTTTCTTTACTACTAAAGAAGTTGGTGAGGGCACTGGTCTTGGACTGGCCACAGTATTTGGTGCAGTCAAACAGAACAATGGCTTTGTTGCTCTTGTCAGTGAACCTGGTATCGGAACAAAGTTCACGATCTATTTACCCAGGTATGCAGGGAGGATTGAGAATTTGTCCACCGAAAGGGACTTCGCACCGGCACCGCGTGGAGCAGAGACTATTCTGCTGGTTGAGGATGAAGCAGCCATACTGAACATGGTTTCGAGATTTCTCACCAGTCAGGGCTATACCGTACTTAAGGCGAAGACACCTACTGAGGGTATTCAACTTGCCAAGGAATACTCCCATATTCATCTGCTTATGACCGACGTGATTATGCCTGAAATGAATGGCAGGGCTCTGGCTAACGATATAATTTCCATCCATCCGTCACTCAAGTGTGTTTTTATGTCAGGCTATACATCTGATGTGATTGCTCATCACGGAGTGCTGGAAGACGGAGTAAATTTCATTCAGAAACCCTTTTCGTTACGTGATCTGGTGACAAAGGTGCGCAATGTTTTGGATGATACAGAGGCCAATTAATATACCTCTTCTGCCATCTGCTTCAGCTGGTAGTTGTGTCAGGATTTTTGAGTCGAAAGAACGTTATTACGGTGTCGCCGAATACTCTTTCGTCGAGCAGCCTGTATTCAGGCATATCTTCGAGTCCGAGCAGATCTCTTTTCTGGCGTTCTATGATAAAAAGGGTGTCTGGGCTGAACATCGAACAATCAGGTATGTATTTCAGAATAGGTTCAAGCAGCCCTTTGAGATATGGCGGATCAATAAAGACCACATCAAAGCGCGGCATATTGTGGCGCTGCAGAAACTTCATGCAGTCCATGGTGAAGATTTCTGCCCGATCTTCAAGTTTGGTGAGGGTCAGGTTTTCTTTGATCGTGACAGTGCATTCGCGTGAGCTATCAACAAAAGCAGCATAACTGCCGCCTCGACTGAGCGCTTCGATGCCAAGATTTCCCGAGCCGGCAAAGAGATCAAGAAAACGTGCGTCAGGAACAAACTCTGCAATCATATTAAAAGTTGAGCCCTTAACAATATCCATTGCTGGTCTTGTTTTGCCGCCCCCCGGCATTTTAAGTTTTCTGCCTTTTGCACTTCCGGTGATAACCCGCATTTTAGCCGCCTTCCATAAATGTTTTGTAACTGTCGCCAAAAGATTTAATCATTTGCGCCATGAACCAGTCTTTTACTTCGCCGGTTTCTTCGGTGAGAATCGAAAAAGCTCTGGTTCGTGCATTTTCGATCAGTTTTTGCCCAATACGGTGAGAAAAGCAGGGGTGGGAGAGGCCACTCTGACGTGTGCCAACGAGATCGCCGGGGCCGCGCAGACGCAAATCTTCGAGCGAAAGCTCAAACCCATCGTTAGTTGATGCCAGCACCTTCAGCCGCTCAGATTCTTCGGCCACATGTGATACCAGAATACATAAAGAGGCATGCATTCCTCTGCCAACACGACCTCGCAACTGATGCAGTTGCGAAAGACCAAAGCAGTCTGCGTTCTCTATTATCATCAGTGTTGCATTCGGGTTATCGACGCCAACTTCAACAACAGTGGTCGCGATAACCATGTCGAGCAGCCCCTGTTTGAAAGCCTGCATGATGGCTGATTTTTCTTCCCAGCTTTGCTGGCCGGTGAGACAGGCAAATTTTATTTGTGGCAGCAGTTCGGCAGTTCGCTCGGCCGCTTCTTCGACAGAGGTCCAGTCTTTCTTGTCAGACAGTTCAATCAGTGGGCAGACCAGGTAGATCTGTTGCCGGTTGTGCAGGGCAGCTTCAATGTGCTCAACTGTCTGAGCAAAGCTCGTAGCAAGTGTGGTTTTGACCGGTTGCCGCCCGGGTGGCAATTCTTGGATAGTGCTGGTGTCCATGTCGCCAAAAATAGTGAGTGAAAGCGTGCGCGGTATAGGAGTGGCCGAGAGCAATAACTGGTGGGGATTTCGGCCTTTACGCACGAACTGCCGGCGGTGATTGACGCCAAAACGCTGTTGTTCATCGATAACACACAGGCCGAGGTCAGCAAACTCCAGGCTTTCCTGGAAAAGGGCGTGGGTGCCAAAAACAAAGCTGATTGCGCCGCTGCCTATTGCTGCGTTGATTTTTTTTCGTTCTGCGCTTTTGCAGCTGCCGGTAAGTATGCAGGCGCGATCGGCAAACTGGGGGAAAAAATTGATAAAACTTTGCAGATGCTGGCGCGCGAGAATCTCGGTTGGCGCCATAAAGGCACATTGACTGCCGGGGCTGGTTTTCTGGTTGAAATGCAGTATTGCCAGAAAGGCTACCAGGGTTTTGCCAGAGCCAACGTCACCCTGTACCAGCCTGTTCATCGGCGGGTTGTCTTTGCTATGCGCCTGGATATCAGAAAGAATCTCGCCGAGACTTTGTTTTTGTGCTGATGTCAGCGAAAAGGGCAGGGGATAATCTGAATCGACGGCTTTGGCGCGATTGGCATCTGGCAGGCTCAAAACGCCGGTCAATGCTTCGCGTCGCTTTAATACACCGATTTGAAAAAGCACCTGGTCGAAAAATGCCAGAGTGTGCCGCGCCTTGTTGGCGGCTTCTAATGATGATGGCCGATGTGCTTGCTCCAGTGCTTCGCTGATCGCATTGAATGATGAGTTCCTTATGCCTGGTGGCAGCGAGGTATCCCAGTCTATGCGCGGGATGATTCCGGCAATCAGTCGACGCAGTGATAGCGCTGAAATGCCCGCCTGAGAAAGGCGAGTATTCGAAGAATAAACCGGCGTAAGTCGATCACCTGTGCCGGTCAATGTCTGCTTGTCGTCAACAGGCTCAATTTCAGGGTTTGACAGGCAGAGTTTGTTTTTTATCTCTGTTACCTGCCCATACAGCCAGTAATGCTTGCCGGTTATGAGTTGCCGGGTAAGATATACACGGTTGAACCACTTTGCCGAAATTTTGCCGGTAGTGTCAGAAAATTCGGCGTTGATCACGGTAAGTCCGCGCCGTGCGTGATACGACTTAACTGATTCGAGACGCGCGCAGATCAGGCAATCGACGCCTGCTGACAACTGGGAAATTGCTATGGAACTGCGGCGATCCTGGTATCTGGCAGGATAAAGGCGCAGCAAATCAACAATCTGCGCTATTCCGTTCTGCCTGAGCGCTTCTGATTTTTTGGGGCCGATTCCCTTTACTTTGCTTAACGAATCGTCAAGAGTTAGTCTGCTGGTCGTCAACAATTCGCATTATCACTCTTTGGCAAAATAAAGCTGTTTCATGATCATGTAGTCTTCGCACATATAGGCGAGATCCCAGCCGTTACGCCCCGCTTCGTCAAGAAGATAACCAAGTCTTTCCAGAAAATCATCGCCTCTGAGTCCGGTAAGATCAAGAGTTTTGTAGTTCCAGCGTTGTGGCGATTTTTCAAGAGGCATTATTGTTCTCCTGTGCAGGTGTGGGTTCTTTCTGGATAGAGCTAAGGTATAGATACGCCTTGAGCATCTGGCGCAGCGCCAGATCCTGTTGCGGAGACTGGGCGCAGGCCCTTAATGTGAGATCCATAGCGCTGAACGCTTTTTGGGACTGCCCGGTCAAATTGAAGCAATAGGCAAGCAGCAGGTTAGACTCAACGTCGGCCGGAGAAATGTCGACTGCTTTGAGCAGCACTTCAATTGCATCGTCGTATTTGCCAAGCTGAATATGCAGGGTTGCCAGCTTTTGGTAAATAACTGGATTGCGCGGAGACAGCGCCGCGGCATGAGTCATCAGTCGCACGCTTTCGCTGAATTTGCCGGCAATTTGATAAATCTGCCCGAGAATCAGATAGGCGCCGAGAATTTTGGGATACAGCTTGAGAGCCTTGGCCAGATGCTTGACCGCATCGTCATATTTGCGTGCATAATAGAAAATTGTGCCAAGATTGAAATGTGCCTTGACCAGATTTGGATTGATTTTAAGCGCGGACTGATAGTATTTAACCGCTTCGGCATTTTTCTTCTGCAGGAAACAAAGGTTGGCTATGCCCAGGATCGCTTTGAGATGCGAAGGCGACTTGTGCAGAATCTGTGCAAAAACCTTTTCGGCAGCGGGGTAATTGCGTGCCGTTACAAAGCGATTGGCTATCTCGATTTCTTCATTGAAACTGTTGTCTGGAAGAATCTGAGCGCTGATTGGCTGCGGCAGCGCTGCAGCTGGCTGCTCCGGCTCTTTGCTGGCTGGATCAGCAGAAGGCTGCAGTATTTCGAACTCCGGTTCCATTGGGGGGGGGAGTTCTCGTTCTGGTTCGCCTGATGTTTCTTTGTCAGCGGTTAACTCAGGTTCTGCCTGAGGCGTTGACTCTTCAGCTGTCTGTGCTGGCGCAGTGGATTCAGCAGAAGCAGATTCAGACCTGATCAGATCGTTTATTGTCTCAGGATTGTCAATGAGTTCGGTTACGATCAGATTAACCCTTGCGGAGAGAACCTCTACTTTGCTGATTTCTTTGCCGATTTCGCCGAGAACAAATGTCGCCGACTGGATTAGACGCTTGTCGGGGCTGCTGAACAGCTCCCGCAGTTTGTCGAGAACTTCGTATTCTCCCCAAACCCAGAGGGTCCGGATCGCTGTGCTTTTTACACGGTTATCCTCATGCTTCAACAGGGTTTTTAACATTGATATCAGTGCAGGGTCAGACTTAGGCGAGAGCTTTACGAGGGCGTCGATTGTGTTTGAGACGACGCGAGGATCTTCGCTATCGAGGTAACTGCGAATAACAGGGATCATTGCTGGTTTGCCAGACTGACCGATGCAGGAAATCAGTGTTGCCTGAACGATAAAGTTTTCTTCGTGCTGAAGTTTTTCTTTCAACAGCTCATTCGCGATTTCCGGGGCGCATCTGCTGACGGCCAATACCGCTTCGACGCGTACATCAAAATTCGGGTCGTCGAGCAGCGGTTTTACGTGCTGCAGGGCGTCTTTTGCTTCAACCTTGCGCATGGCGTTGGTTGCGTTGCGTCTGACGTCAGGGTCTTCGTCTTTGAGAGCTTTTGCAAGCTCGCGAACGAAGCGGGCGTCTTTAATCTCGCCGATGGCGTAGGCTGCTGAAGCGCGATACCACTTATCCGGGTGCTCCAGCATTTGCCTCAGAGTGTCTGATACATCGAAATCGCCGTATTTCCAGATTGCCTTGGCTACGTTGGCGCGCACGCGGTTACTGGGGTCTTCCAGATAGGGTTGGATAATTCCGACGATTGATCCTGATTTGATCGTTTCAATAGCTTCAATTGCGTTCGCTCTGACTCTGGGATCCTCATCACGCAGTGCCGCCTGAAAAACCGGCATCAGCTTGTCTGAAGCCATCAATCCTAGCGACATGATGATCGAGGCGCGGATACGTGCGCTTTTTTCCTGGGCTAGAAGCTTTTTGAGCAGCGAAATTGCCCGCCAGTTCTTAATTTTGCCGACAGCAAGAATCGCGCTGATGATTGCGTCTTCTTCGAAGAAGATCTGACTCGCCGCTTCCTCGAGAGGTGGTTCGGGAGTAACACCAACGCTGGCCTCAGCATAAACGTGCAGAGCATCCATCAATATGTCGAGAGCTTCAGGGTTTTCGAGCATGCCCAGCGCCTGGGCGGCATGAAATCTGACTTCCTGCTGGGAATCGTTGAGGGCATGTATCAGCAGGTTTACTGCCTTGAGGTTGTCGATGTTACCGAGCGCCAGGGCCATGAAGTCCTGGATGTTGTCGCTTTCGTAGGTTTCGAGCAGAAAATCTGTTGCTTTTTCGCCCTTGAATTTTGACAGTGCAATTGCTGATTCGCGTCGCTGTTCGTATTCACCTGTAAGAAAAAAGTGTAAAAGACGTGCAATCAGCGGTTTGATATTACTAATAACTGCTTCGTATGCTGGCATTTGACTCCCCGACTCAACTTTTAATCCTTTTGCATATTACCAGAAAATTTATTTTTTTTAAATAAGCAATTAAATTCGATTGTTAAGAAGGAGCCTGATGAGTATAATACCGTTCATGGCAGACGAAAGAAGCTTACACCGATTACTTAAACTCACTTTTGACGAGGGCGCATCTGACCTGCATCTGAAAGTAGGTAAGGCGCCTGCGATTCGTGTAGATGGGCATATTCGGCACGTCGATGGTTTCAAGTTCAGCAAAAAAGACTTTGATCGTATTATCGAAGTATTGCTGGCCCCTGAACAGGAAGACCTGTTCAGAAAAAGCCACGAAATCGACTTTGCCTACACCCTTGAAGGTGTTTGTCGTTTCAGGGTAAACCTCTACAATGATATCAATGGTTTTGGCGCGGTTTTTCGCGTCATACCCTATCGTGTGATGGAGTTTGACGAAATTGGTTTGCCGCTGGCCGCCCGCCGTCTGATCGAGCAACCCAACGGTCTGATTCTGATTACCGGCCCGACTGGTGCCGGCAAAACTTCGACCATGGCGAGTTATCTGAGCTACGTTAACCGAATGGCTCGACGCCACGTGGTTACGCTCGAAGATCCTATTGAATTTCAGTTTGAAGATAACATGAGTTTTTTTAATCAGCGCCAGGTTGGTGTTGACTGTTTGAGTTTCTATGAGGGGCTTTTGACCGTATTGCGTCAGGATCCAGATATCATAGTTGTCGGCGAAATGCGGGAACCTGAAACTATTTCACTGACGCTTAACGCCGCCGAAACTGGCAAACTGGTAATTGCTACACTACACACCAGTTCGGCAGTGAGCACGGCCGAACGTATTGTTAACGTTTTTCCGGAATCGCGGCATCATCAGATTTTACTTCAACTTTCGATGGTTTTGCGCGGAGTTGTTTCGCAAACACTGCTCCCCAAACCTGACGGTGGGCGTGTTGCAGCATTTGAAGTGCTTATAAACTCATCGGCTGTGCGTTCCCTGATTGCTGATGGCAAGATACACATGTTGCCGTCATATCTTGAGACCGGCGCCGAATACGGTATGATGACCATGGAAATGTCACTGGCGCAGCTGGTAAAAGACCGGGTGGTTAAAAAAGAAGACGCCTTGGCGGCAGCTCCAAATCCAGCTGCACTGAGAAAAATTCTGAACGAACCACCGATGTAAGAAGCAAAGATGAGGCCCAGATGCTGAGAATACACGATTTTTTCGAAACCGCTATTGAGCGTCAGGCTTCTGACCTGCATTTAAAGACTGGCGCGCCGCCGCTGATAAGAGTTGGTGGACGTCTGATCCCTTTGCCGCATGAACCGCTGGCGTATCAGGAAATGCCAAACCTTTTTCTTCCCTTAATGGATGTTAAGGCGCAAAGTGACTTACGTGCCATGCACGAAACTAACTTTATGATTCGCTACAAAAATCGCTGGCGGGTTCGCGTCTGTATTTTCAGACAGCGTGGGTGTTTATCGGGTGCATTTCGTTTTATTCCGATGCATGTCCCGTCTATCGACTCGCTGAACCTGCCAATGATGCTCAAGGAAATCGCGGCGCGACCGCGCGGGCTGTTCCTGGTTACCGGGCCTGCCAACTCAGGCAAGACCCATACGCTGGCCGCTATCGTTAACGAAATAAATCGCACCTCGCACCGACATGTAATTACGATCGAAGACCCGATTGAGTTTGTCTACCGTGAGCGCAAATCTATTTTTACGCAACGTGAAATCGGAGTTACCGCCGGCAATTATCATGGTGCTCTGATGAGTGCTTTAAGAGAAGATCCCGATGTGATTCTGGTTGGTGAAATGCGCGATACCGATACAATGGAAATGGTTCTTACCGCAGCTGAGACCGGGCATCTGGTATTTTCGACGCTGCACACGGTCGGTGCTGTGCAGACCATAGATCGTATCATCAATGTATTTCCGGGACACCGGCACGAAGAGATACGCACCCAGCTCTCGATGTCGCTGATTGGCATTATTTCCCAGATTCTGTTACCCAGCCTGCATAAGCGTGAGCGTGTAATGGCCTATGAACTGATGATTATGAACTCGGCCATGCGCAATCTGATCAGAGAAAAGAAGACAAATCAGCTTAAATCAGCATTGATGCTGGCGCGCAAAGATGGGTGCAAAACGCTAAAGGATTCTCTTAACGAAATTCTTAAAGATGAACGAGTAGACGGCAAGCTGGTAGCAACTATCATGAAGGAGATTATTGAATGAGTGACCTGCATCAGATTGAATCCTTCAGATATGTTAAGGCGGCGAGAAGACTTTTGCGCCCGGCCACCACGCGTCTTGAGGAATTATTGCAGAACGATATCTCTGACGAGTTAAGATTTGAGACTCTGCTCAGCCTTGGTAAAATTGGTGACAACCAGTCATTGCCTACTCTTACCAAGGCATTTGACGAGTATGCCGATTACATCGAGCCAATTACAGCTCTTGGCTATTTTAAAAGCAGCACGCCGGTTGCCCGGCTGATCGAGCGCTTACAGAACCCTGATGCACTACATAAAGAAGAGATAGTAAGGGTGCTGGGCGAAATCGGCGACCCTCAGGCGGCTCGCCCCCTGATGGAGCTACTGCACGACGAAGACCGCATGGTGCGATATTATTCGGCACGAGCTTTGTATAAAATGGGTGGTCGTGATGTTGTGCAGAGTTTGTGCGGCCTGCTTAACGATCCGGACGAATGGATCGTGATAAATGTTCTTGAAATTCTGTCAAAACTTAAAGATCCCGAAGCTGTCCCTGCCTTGGTTGGCCAGTTCGAGATTGCAAGAGATTCGCGACTCAAGGCGATCATAGTTTCATCGCTGGCAACCTTTGCCGAAGCTCGCCTGCTCAAGACTTTCGAGAGCGGTTTGGACTCTTTCGATCCGAGAATACAGGCGAATTCTGTTGAAGCTATTTCGTATCTCAAGATTCCAGCGCTCGAAATGAAACGAAAGCTAAAAAAATTCTACGGTCATTCGAATAACCGTGTTCGCGCCAATGTTTGTATTGCCCTGGCAACTGCGGATTCAGAGGCGGTTACCGAAGAGCTTCAAACCATGATGAAGAGCTCTGATGCTTCAACCCGGCGCTCGGCAGCCTATGTTCTTGCCCGTATCGCTAACGACAAACGTGAAGAATATGTGCATCAGCTGCTCAGAGACGAGAATTTCGGTGTCCGAAAAATGGCATTAAAAGCGGCTTTGTCATTAGAAGCCGGAGTGGGAGTTCGTGAAATAAGGCCTTTGCTCAGTGATGAGAGCCAGTGGGTGCGCAAAGAGGCGGTTGAGTGCGCAATCAGGATTGAAGATTTTCCCGATCAGGATATTCTCGATCTCCTTAAAAAGGAAGACAGTGCACCGGTGATAAGCTGTGCTCTCGATTACGTAGTTTCGCGCAACATCAAAGAGGCGATTGCGAACCTTTTTGACCGCATCAAAAAAGAACCAGAAGAAGAGATGCCCTGGCTGATTGCGGCTCTTGGTCATCTTGGTGCCCGCGAAGAACTGCTTAAGATCAAGAAATTTCTTGGCACGGTTCGCGCCGAAGTCTTTTCTGAATACTATAAGGCGCTTTTGCTTAACGGCGAACTTGCCGTTTTTGATGAGGTCGCCACGGCATTAAATGAAAAGAAGCGTGAGAATGAGTTGTTAAGCTGGGTGCGAATTGCCGGAAACATTGGCTCTTATGTGCAGCTGCCCGAGAAATTTTCTAATATTCTGCTCAAAGGGCTTGCGGAAGAAGTCGGCCGCGACATGGAAGGTCTTACTACTCTTGGTACCACGAGTGCCGAAATACCTGAGTCTGATCTTTTGTCTCAGAGCATCGAGCTGTTCACCGGCGGCGATTTTGCCAAAGCCCGGGAACTGCTTGAGAAGCTGGTTTCGGCTCAGCCAGATAATATTGAGGCACGTTACTATCTTGGGCACACTTTTTATAGTCTCGGCGAAATGAAAAAGGCCTCCGCCATGCTTGCTGGCATAGTTGACGATGAACCGTCACATATAAACGCGGCAGTGCTGCTGGGGCAGATCTATTTTCGCAAAAAAGAATGGGAACAGCTCGCTTCATGCTATGAACGGGTGCAGCAATACGTAAATGCCGACGACAAGAAAAATCTCATTCGCATTTATGGTGCACTTGGCCTGGCCTATTTTCATCAGAAGAAATATGCACAGGCAATATCGGCGCTTAGTCGGGGACTGCAGGCTAACCCGCGCGACCTGTCTTCTTCGTATCATCTGGCTCTTTGCTACTACGCTATTGAAGAGAGTGAAAAGGCCAGAGTTATTCTTGAGGGGCTGCGCAAAACGCTTCCACCCGACAGTCAGGTTCTTAAAAATGTAGTCGAACTTCTGCAGCGCATTTGAGTAATTTGCCCGGGCGGGTGAATAAAAACTGCGAGCTTGCCGATTAAACAGCAAATAAACTTTATAGAGGTCTGAAAATGACGGAATTAATGAAGATTTGTCAGATGGTTAAGGTTAAAGGTGCTTCTGACCTGCATCTTTTTCCTGATCAGCCGATATTTTACCGATTGAATGGAGCCATCGAAAAACTCGAAGGCATAATTCTCAACGAAGATCAGATCAAAAAGATAATTATCGAAACCAGCACGCCAAAGGCTCGCGAAATTCTTGGCCGGCAGCGTCAGGTGACTTATGCTGAAGATGTTCCTACCGTTGGTCGCCTCAGGTTTTCGGTGTTTCTCGACAAGAGCAAATTTGCCATCGCAATTCGTTTTATCAGCGAGAAATTTTTTGAGCTCGAAGATCTTGGTTTTGGCGAAGGCGTGCGCAAGGTTATTTCTCAGCCATCCGGCCTGATTATGGTTGGCAGCCCATCTGGGGAGGGTAAAACCTCGACCATCGCGGCCATGCTCAACTTTATCAACCGTCATTTTGAAAAGAGTATCTTCACGATCGAAAACCCGGTTGAATACGTTTTTAAAGATGACAAGAGCGCCTTTATTCAGCGCAGTATTCCAGTCGATATTTCAAATTTTTATAATGGGCTGTGCGAAGCCTATCGCGTTGATCCTGATGTGGTAGTGTCTGATTCGATCAACTACTCCGATGCCATGGATCAGGCGTTGACCCTCTGTGAATCAGGTTGTATGGTTATCGCCTCAACCGAAGGTGGCGATTGTCAGCAGGTTCTTGACCGCCTTATCAGCTGTCGTGAACATGCCGATCGCGAAGCTTTGCGGGCGCGTATTGCTTCGCAGCTCAAGTTGATCGTAAGCCAGCGTCTGGTGCCAAGAGATGACCAAAGTGGTCGTGTTGCCATCTTTGATATATTGGTCAACACCCCGCAGATGAAGGCGCTGGTGCGCAACAACAATATGAGCATGTTCCGGGCCTTGCAGGGTCAGGGTGATACTGTCGGAATGAAAACTTTTGATTCGCAGCTCGCCGCACTGGCGCGCAAACGGGTTATAACTCAGAAAACTGCCGCTGAATACGCGATCGACAAGTCGCGCATTTCGGGCAAAGCGTAAGAGGGGCAGCGCATGGATATCAAAAAACTCATCGAAAACGTAAAGAAATCAGGTGGTACTGAGCTTCACCTCAAGATCTCAGCTCGTCCGCTTATTCGCAAAAACAAATTTCTCCGCCACATGGACTCCCCACCAGTCCAGGAAGCCGACATGAACGACCTGTTAGCAGCCTTGCTGAGCCCGGAAGATATTGAAAAATTCAATAAAAACAGCTCCTTTGAAGCTAATTTTTTTGGTAAGCCGCCATGTAACTATCGTCTTACCCTGTTTCATTCACAGCAGAAGCCGGTTGCGCTGATAAAAATCATCGACAGCAAGATTCCTACGCTCGAAGAAATCAAGTTCCCTGATACGCTGGTGCCATTTCTCGACGCCAAAAAAGGTGTTTTTATCATTGCCGGTCCGGCCCGCTCAGGTATTTCGACTTCTCTGGCGAGCATTGTTGAGCGCATGAACCAGCGCCATTCCAGGCATATTCTGATAATCGAAGATCCGATTGAATTCAATTTCGAGCCGAAGCGCTGTCGCATTTCGCAGCGCCAGTTTCGGAAAGATATTTTTGTAATTGATCAGGGTATCAACTTCGCGAAACGTATGGATGTTGATGTGTTGGTAATTGGCGATCTTAAGCGCGAGATACCATTCAAGAGCATCATTGAATACGTTGCCGGCGGCCATTTTGTAATATTGAGCATGCAGACGCTTGGCATAGTGAACACGCTCGAAAAATTCATTTTTTCTTTCCCCGAGAGCGATCGTGAATTCGTCTGCCAGGTTCTTGCCGACAATCTGCAGGGCGTTGTTTCGCAGGCTCTGATTGCCGATCAGGTTGGCAAGCGCATTATACCGGTTCACGAGACTCTGGTCATGAACAGTACCGTAACGAGCATCATTCAGAAGGGCAAAATCACACAGATCGAACCCAATATCGCGAGTGCCGGTCAGGGCAGTCAGTTGTTTGCACAATCGGTTCAAAAGCTGTATCTTAAGAATGAACTTGATCGCGTTGCCGGCGAAAACTTTCTGGATTTTTACCGGGGTACCAGGGGGTAAACTATGTTCGTGAATTTGCAAAAGAACCGAGTGGCCTTTACACTTGTCGAAATGAGTGTTGTCGTTGCCATTATCGGATTGCTTTACGTCACCGTTGTGCCGATGTATGGCCGCACCATTAAACGCACCAAAGAGACTGCGCTGAAAAAAGACCTCTACGTTTTTCGCAATACTCTCAACGATTACTTTAAAGATCACGAACAGTGGCCAGAAACCCTCGAAACACTGGTAAAACAAGGCTATATTCGCAGCATTCCGCCCGATCCTTTTACCGAAAAGAATGATACCTGGGTCACCGTGCCTTCGCAGCAGGGTAATGATGTTTATGACGTTAAATCTGGCGCTGACGGCCTCAGTCTTGATGGAATAAGCTATGCCGAGTTTTGAGGCGATCACAGCACCTGCTAATGCCCGCCGTGGCGTCTCTCTCCTGATAATAAGCATCTCGGTGGTGCTTCTGGCAATAAGTCTTGCCGTTGTGATTCCGCGTGTAGATCTCGAAGTCCGCCGTGGCAAAGAAGACCAGTTGCGCTTTATTCTCGGCGAATTTAAGCGCGCCGTTAACAAGTTCGAGCGCTGCCACGACCGCCCCCCGACCGGAACCGAAGAACTGCTGCGCGACAGCGTCGGCAATCGCTTCCTGCGTCAGGCTTATTCAGACCCATTTACCGGCCAGTTTGACTGGGTTCTTGCCCAGGACGCCCAGGGCCGGCCACTGTTTCATTCTGCCAGCGAAGAACTCAGCATCAGTGGTGTAAAATACGCAGATTTTCGCTGATCAAGCTTAATAAAACTTTACACTTGCCGGGCAGTCGCGCGACCTTTTCGCATGATAAATCTTCAAGTCTAGTCGATAGTGTACTTGGATAATGATTAGATTCTGCGGAGAAAACAATTATGCGCCCGACCAGGACTGTTCAGAAAATATGCGGAGTTTTTGCTTTGTGTTTGGGTGTGTGCAGTTCCGGGTTTACTGCCGTTGACAACAAAAATGCGTCTCTGGGGGCCTGGGTAAATGACACGCAATTCGAATTTCAGTCCAGAGAAAGCTATCAGAATTCTTTGCTGCTGAATGACCAGAATGACCCACCAGAAAAGCGCGGGCCGCTCCAGCTGCTCGAGAAAAATCCTTTGTTTCAATCTCTGCGGGAAACGGGCGAAAATATTCTTGAGCGCTTTGATCTTAAAGAGGGAAGCAGCGACAAACGATGGATTATACCGATTTTCAGCGCCGAGAAGCGCGAAAGAATGCAGCAACCACGTTATAGTAGCAGCGATTTGCCTCGTAGTAACGCTGATGACGACAAGCGTGACAGCCAGTCGGAACGATATCTGATCGGATATCGCCTGAACCGGCCGACTGAAAGATCTCAGCCAAGCTGGATGCTTGGTTTTGGCTTTAAAAAAGGCGGCCGCGATTCGCAGATGAGCAGAACTGATAACACAGCACCAGAACAGACTAAACCGGGTTTACTGACTTCACTGAATAATTCTGATGAGGAAAGCCGTGCCAAAAAACAGGAATTCAGCGGCCCAATTATCGGAGTAACCGGTGAATTCTGAGTTTTCCTGACTGAAATTATTGGCCGTTTTCGCTTGCCAGGCTGTCTGCTGCTGTTGGAGCGACATGCATGAGACTGCCCGGGTTTGTCTCTGGTTGAGTTGTTGTCGATTGGCTGGTTGTGTCTGCGGTTGCGGTCACGGTCACTTGTGGTGAGTCTGTTGCTGGCTCTGGCTCTTCATTTTCCATCATTGATTTGCCAATCTTCTCCCACTTCTTCTGCATGGCGTCGAAGGCAGAGGCAAAGGCTGGAATTTTGCGCAGCAGGTTTACTGCGGCGCTGCCAACCAGACTGCCGACAATACTTCCGATCATCATCCCGACGATGGGTATGGGAATCAATGCCTGCCCTACCATTGAGCCAATCACTCCACCAGTAGTCTGGCCAATAAATTCAGGCATGTCGATGCTTGAAAGTGCTTTGCCCAGAATCTGTTTTGACGTCTGCGTTTTGCCTGACTTCATTGCCTCGCTTGACTCATACCCAACGGCGCCACCGAAAGCCTGCATGGTCGATGCGATGATTGCCCCGGCAATCATACCGTAAGGAGGGCAAACTCCGGTCATGCCATACTGGAGAACATTTGCGGCAACTTCTGAACCGCCTCCGATGGCGACCTGAGTCAGATAAGGCTTGCCGGTCAATTCTTTGCTGACTTTATTCATATCTATTGGCCGGCCGGCGGCAAGATCTTCACGGATCTGTTGGACGAGAACCTTGCCGGCGTAGGTTTTATAGTCGTAGTTCAGCATGGTTTCGAGGGCACTGTTTGTTTTCGGCGCAGCATCGGTCTGTGCCAATAGCATGGCCGGGCCAATTATGAGCTGTAGAATGAGAATCCAGATTAAGCTGCGAAACATTTTTCGATTCATGCCAAGCATCTCCTGACTAACGAATGTATACGATATGACATACAGATCTACTTCGCTCATTTTACCAGAAATTCGACTGACTTTGCATTAATACCGATAAATCGTTCATTCAACATAAAGGAATCTAAAAGGCCTCGCAGGTGTGGAAGGTTTAATTACCTTTGCCCCGTGGGGTGAGCCTGTGGTTAAATGAGCTGGATTCTATGTTTTTGTCGATCTGCAAAATAAAAGGTTGGGCAATTATGCTGACACGTATTTATCGATATAAGATTCGCGAAGGGTCTGAAAAACGCTATCTCCAGCTTCAGGAAGACGTGCTGGTTCTCTATCGGTCGCACGCAGAGGTTGAAGTGCTTCTTTTGCGCGACGCCAAAGACTCGACGCAGCGCACCGAGGTGGTCAGGTTCTCGGGTGCCGATGCCAGTTCCAACATTCAGCGCATTGATTCTGATCCGGCGATTCAAAAGCTTTTCACGGTGTTTAAAGGCGAAATTCTCGATCCGCAGAATTCTGAAATAACTGAAGAAACCTGTGTGAGTGAAGCGCTTTCTTCTGCTGGCAAGCTGCATCATGTTGAGATTTACTGCTCGGATCTCAAAAAAACAGAAGAATTCTGGGCCTGGTTTCTCTCGGTTCTTGGTTATAAACAGTATCAGAAATGGCCGGACGGTGTAAGTTTCAAACTATCCGACACTTATCTGGTGTTTGTGCAGGCTGAAGGCAGGCATCTCGCAACGCCTTTTCATCGCTGTCGACCCGGCTTGAATCATCTGGCTTTTCATGCGACGAGTCGCCAACAAGTAGACGAAATCTCGTCGCAACTGCGTGAACGCGGCGCTGTAATTTTATATGAAGACCGTCATCCTCATGCTGCTGGGCCCGAATTTTATGCCGTTTTTTTTGAAGATCCTGAGCGCCTCAAAGTGGAACTGGCAAGCCAATAGTTTTTTTTTTTCGTCTCGACGCTTATGCTGAATTCGGCCGCTTGCAGCGCAGTCGAGGAAAAATGGATTTAACATTATCCTCTTGGATACATGCGCTTACTTCAAGTTGTTGTCGAGCTTGGCGCATTCTTTTTCAAGTCGTAAAAACACAGGATCGCTGATTTGCTTTCCCTGGAATATTTCTGCATAGTCATAAGCGCGGCTGCAATTGTCGTCCATAAGTGTTGCATCTGCACCGGCATCAAGCAACTCGGCAATAACTGTTTTTCCGTATCTGGTGTTTATTGCTGCAGATATTAACGGGGTTTTCTCTTGGGGATTACGCGAATTTATATCTGCTCCGTGTTTAACAAGAGATAAAATGACTTCGGCACTTTCGTCGCGTTCTGCCAGTTCAGAAAGTAGTTTGCCGTATGCATCCTTTGCTGTTGAAAGCTTTGCTCCATTTTGGAAAAGGAAATCAAGCATGGCGATCCTATTCTCAGTTTTTTTGCCGGAATTGGCCGCAAGAGATATTTCGGAGTAGTCCACTTGTTGTCCTGGTGAACTTATTTTGGCGCCATATTCTAATAATATTGCTGCATTAATCAGGTTGCAGTTGTCTGCAGATATCATCAGCGGAGTAAAACCATCTTTGTTTGCCATATTAGCATCCAGGGCAAGACTCAGGACGTATTTTAGAACTTCGGGATTGTTATTTTTTGCGGCTACGGTAACAAGGTTTTCGCCATGCTGGTTGAAAGCCTTTATATCTGCTCCGCTACTTACAATAGATTGTAATATTTCCGGGTTTTTACAATTTCTGGCTGCCTCAATAATCATCACTTCACTGTTTGCTTCAGGTTTACCATGTTTCTGAAGCAAAGGGATTAGTTCTTTCGCATTTTTGGCTTTTAAGGCAACATCAGTTATTGACTCGTCAAATTCGTCCTTGTGATCAATTTTCGCGCCATTTGCCAGAAGTATCGAAATGATGCTTACGTCTGCTGACCATACAAGAGCTTTATACAGTGGGGTGCGGCCTAAATTGTTCGCTTCATTTACATCAACGCCTTTTTCTATGAGAAGTTTCAATACATCAGGGTCGGTCGGGGAGGGGAATTCAAACAGAGCGCAAAGAAGATTGTTCTTTTTACTGTCTGTGACTTTAATATCAGCGCCATTATCTAGTAGAATCTGGATGATTTTGTAACTGGGGCTTCTTTTCTGTGAATTACTGCTGGTCTTGTCATCATCCAGCAATCCGGGTTTTGTTCTATCTGGTTTAGGGGGCTGAATTGATTTGCTAAATTTTACCGCACATATGAGTGCATTGTTTCCCTGATTATCTTTCGCATTAATCAAGGCACCCCTTTTAAGCAGCATACTGACTCTTTCCGGGTGACTGAATTGAGCGGCATTCATCAATGCTGTTTTTCCATATTTTGTTTTTTTATTAACGCTGGCACCTTTTTCCAGTAAGAGTTCGGCAATTTCAGAGTTCGGATTGTAACTGACAGCGTTCATCAGAGGAGTTGTATCTATGCCATTTCCCCGGTCAATTGGAAGTCCCTTGTCAATAAGTGCGGCAATGATCAGTGGGTTCGTATTTTTCTCGGCCGCACAGATCAGGGCGGAATTCTTCCATTTATCAGTAATACTGATGTCAGCACCATGTTCTATGAGCAAATCTATCAGTTCGGGATTGTCTGTCGTATATGCGGCAAGCAGTAATGCGGTATTTCCTTCGTTGTTTTGGGCATTGATGTCGCACTCTTTTTGCAGCAGCAGTCTGGTTATTTCCAGACTGTTTGCGCACAACAATCCATAGCTTAAAGGTATGTTGCCATCTTTGTCGGCAATAACTCTGTCTGCTCCTGCATCTAGAAGAATAGATATTATCTCCTTATTTTCACTGTTGATGGCATACATTAATGCAGTTGTTCCATCTTTTGTGTTGGCAGAATCTGGATTGCATCCAAATTTTAGCAGTCTTTTTATATTTTCAGGGTTTCTGCTGTCAATTGATTTTGGCGAAGAACTGCGATAGTCTGAAACAAATGCCAGGACAGGGCTACCGTTCTTTGCAACGGCATTTATATCAGCCTTGTTTTCTATCAGAAGATTTACAATATCTGGATTCGGAGAAACACTTGCGAGGTGCATCAGCGGAGTTTCCCCGTTGCGCGCTGTTGTTTCATTTACATTGGCACCGTTTTCGATAAGGGTTCTTGCTATTTCTATATTGCTGCTGTCGGCATAATACAAAGGGCTGTATCCTGATTGCGTTTTTGCGTTAACATCAGCACCTCGTTTTATCAAAGCTTTTACGACATCAAGATAGTCTTCATGCTTTGCTGCTTCATGAAGAGGAGTTTTGTTAGACATTCGCTCTCTATGAAAAACATTGGCACCGTTTTCTATCATTCTTACTATATCCGATGCAGGGGCATGATTTGCGATTGCCTCATTCATTGCTGTTGTTTGAGCTAATTCTTGCGATATATTTAAGTGTTGGTGGTGTTTTTGGAGGCTGGTGTTTTCACTTCCGCTTGCCTTCTTATCATTTGATAAATATCTATCTTTCGACAAATTGTGTTGTGGTTTTATTTCATTAGTGTGTGAATTTGTCTGCGCATGAAGATCATCTGAAAAGAAGATGCAGCAGCATACGAATAATTTTAAACATACTGATTTATTCATTGATCTCATTGTTTATTCCTTTTGGCCGAACGAGATTGTTTTGGGTTTAAACTCTTCCAGCAGTTTTTTTGTGTTTGCTATCTGCTCGGCGGTTAAACGCCTTTCAAGCCGTCTGACACGTTCTACAGTTCCTCTCATATGTTTTTCGCCACCAATTTTTATGGCAAGCATGTAATAATAATGAGTTTTAAGCCAATTTTGTTCTATCTCTTTGCCTACGAAATATTTTTGCCCGAGCAATTCCATTGCTTCTGGATCGCCCCTTTCAGCGCCTTCTTTAGCCCATTTAATGCTTTCGGGTGAATGGGTTATACTGTAGTGCCGTGCTAACTTGAAGCATGTGTTAGCAGAACCGGCATCAGCAGCCTGCGTAAGGAATTGGAGATATTGTTCGTAAAGCTTTTTGCTCTTGTCAAATTGGGCATTATCATCTGCTTCCCAGGCTTTTTTTAGAAGTATGTCAGCCTGATCAAGGAGTTCGTTAACATCGATTTTTTCAGCAGAAACAGGAAAAAACGAAAGAGCAAATATGAAAAAAACAAATATTCTTTTCAGCATCATTTACCTCTAGGAGTTATGTGTATTATTTGTCGAGTTGATTATATTCTTTCGTAGTGATTGTTTCAAATATAATATGCTTACAAATTCACATGGTTGTTTTTTAATAATACTGTTATCAGAGAGTTGAGCAAAATGAGTGATAGGAGTAGAACTGGCAAGCCAATAGTTGTTTTCTTGCCGATCGGCGTGTGATTTTTTACCAGGTGTTGGCGAGAGAATCAACTTACTATAGTATAATTTTGAATAAGATTTGATTTGATGACAAAGCAGTAATTCTGAGGGGTTAAAATGAGGTACACAGTGAAATGTTTTATTCTGGCGATTATTTGTGCGCTGTTACCGCAACTGTTGCTGGCTGATGACCTTCGGGAACTGCTTACAAACCAGAAATCTGCTGAATTCGCAGCAAATTATCGTGAGATTTCTGCATGGTCGGGCTGCCTGATTCTTCCCGAGAAAGATCAACGAGAAAGTGACGGCTCTGTGTGGATACAATTGGACTCCAGTCCAGACAAAGAGCTGTGCGGTAAGATTCTCAGGCTTTGCTGGGATTTCAGTAAACCAGAAAACGGCTGGTTCAAAGATCTGACTGTTGATGTTGCCATCGACGAAGAAGCTGCTGCAAAATCCGAAGGTAAATTCAAATCTTTGCTGCCAAGGCGGCTTAACGGCTGGAAATCGGTTAGTCCTCTTGAGTCAATTGCTGGTGCTCACATGGTCGACGACATTGAAGTTATGTTGATAAATCCTGTTAGACAGGGCAACTCCCTGGTTATCTCAGACATGCCAATTCAAATCGCGGGTGATGAATACGGACTGGTGCGATTTGTCGGCGCAGAAGAAAGCGGCTTGAGATTGGTCGAGCATTTTGACTCGGCTACCAGAAGCTTTCAGTCGGGCAAAAGAGAGGTTGTGCGGATGTGCATGCCAGATTTTCCGGCTGACAGCATACCTGTTACCTCTACGGATAAGATAGAAAGCGCCACAAGCAATGGTCAGGGCTGGTATGTTTACGGCAAACGCATTGATGGTGTATTCCATGTAGAAACTCTAGAACCGCGCGCGTTGCTGCGAATAAGACCGGCAACAGTTATCTCTGGAAGCGCCGAGGTGAAGAGGTTTATTGACCGACAGAATTTTGCGGCGCTCACGCCTGATCTCTCAAGAGTTTACCACCTTAATTCTGGCAAAACCGCGATATCCCCGCAACAAGCGGCCCCTCTATGGAAGGTTGGTGAGAAAGGAATCGTCTGCCATCTTTTCGGCTGGCGCAGAGCCTATGACGATATTCTTGGCACAAGAAAACCATCAGCAATCGAAAAAATTGTAAACGCACTTTTGTCAAAGGACTCGATGTTTCCCCGCAGCGCGAACGATGGTCTGTTGAATGCCGCGCGAAAGCTTGAGGCGCCAATGTATGCAATAATGTTCTCGCAGATCGGTGGCAATATTCCTGGCCTGGTGCCGATGGCCCCAACCAGTATAGCGAAGCGGTAACATGATGAAAAAAGAAAACGCATTTCCAAAAATTCTGGCGATGTGCGGAAAACAGGGAATTGATGGCGATGATTCCCTCTACGGACTTTTCCGGACAAGACTGACCGAAGCCGGAATTGGGGTTGAGATGTATCCAGAATCCTTTGAAGAAGCCAGGGAGCTTGTCAAATTCCTTCCTGAAAATCATGAATGCTCGCTCCATCTTTTAAGAAACCTGAACGTTCTTGTGCCGGAAGATGTTTCAGAAATCATATCCTACGTCGATACAGCTCCCGGAAAGATATTCGGATTGATCGTTCATGATCAAAAGGATTTTTCACGCTGTCCGGAAAAGACATTTAAAGCTCTACTTGAGTTAGATCATCGCCTCCGGTCTTTTGAGCAATCTCCATTCGTTTTTGTCGAATATGCCGCTATGCTCGATCCGGATTTTTTCCTGACTCTGTTCGAGGTGACACCAGGTCGTCAAAGGGTTTTTCCCTGTCTTGATATCTGCCATCTGGCTCTCACCTTTTGCCGTCAACAATTTGCAAGCAGGCATCCGACCCGAAATGTGTTTGAGTTCACGCCAGATTCGCCAGAACTTCCGAGTTTTATTGCGGACATTCAGCTTTCGTGTCTTGAAGCTTTTGAGCTGACCATGGAGATTCTCGATCGTCTTGCCAGGCTTGAAGGCCCTCTTCACTTTCATCTGCACGATGGGCATCCATGCTCGACTCTGAGCCGATGGCATGTCAGCGATCACCTTAGTTTTCTGCAAAAAATACGGATTCCTTTTCCCTTTAAGGGTTCTCATCTTCTTCCGGGAATTTTCGGAGTGAATGGACTGAAAATGCTTTTAAAAAGAGCTCTTGAACGGAAGAACCCCAAGGAGCTTTCCTTTATGATCGAAGTTCACCCGCAGCCTGGGCGAACACCACTCGGACCGTATTTTCCGATCTTCTCGCACTGGAATGATCTGACAAATGCCGAACAGGTAAATTTCTGGATTGATTCGTTGCTCGCCAATGTCGATTTGGTGCGAAACTCAATTCTTGCCTGATTTGGGCAACGTGGCTATCGCACTTGTTATCGTTTTTTCGAAAACCAGACTCATGCAAGTTAGCCCGGCCTCGGCTTTTCCGAACTCAGATATGTAAACTCTATCACTCCGAAGTCCTAATGCATCGATCCGGTCAGCGGTTCGTGGATAAGAAGCATTAACGATTAGACAATTCTCAATTCGTAACACATTGGCTCCCCATGGTTCGTCGGAAGCTACATGAATTAGTTTGAAATTTTCAAAAGGCGATGGGTCGATCCAGTCGGGATTGAGAATAAATGTTTCGTCATTTAAAGCAGTAACGCCGGTTTTTAAATGAAGGCAACCATGAACTCTCACCGACACAACGTTGTATCCGAAAGGCCTGACGATCTCCCCAAGCGTTGCGATTCCAGCCCGGTTGGTGCGTGAACTTTCACCGACGAAGAGTGTTTTTCCTACCCTCAAGACATCGCCGCCTTCAATGGTTGCGGGAAGCGGAATATGCCGGACTTCTTGGCGGAAGCCTGCGATCAGATCTGCCATGAGGATAACCTCTTCCCGGCGAGCCGCAATTCCCATAGATGTAATTACAGCTAACTCATCGAGAATGACTGCTACGTCTTCAACGAATGCAGAGTCTGGAGACGTCTGATTCACCTCCAGCACTTCTACCTGGGCACCAGTATTTCTTAGAGCTTCAATATAGTTTGAGTGCTGTTTTTGTGCTGTTGCCAGATCTATTGATACTCGATTTAGAAAAGTCAATTCGCACTGTTTGAGCGCGAAATTAGGTCTATTAACAATAGCAATTTTCATGTTTTTTAGCGATGTCACGCTGCGCACAACCTAAAGCATTGGCATAAAGATACAAAAAACCATAAGTGCCATGAAGGAAAGAAAAAGTAGAACCCATGCTCCCTGGAGGAACTTTGCTTTTTGTTCCGTTAAAATATGGCGAAGTTGGAAAAAGATTGTTGGCGAAAATAGGGTAAATACGATCGAATTAAGAAACATCCCATAATAACTATCAAAAGAAGTCAATAAGCAAATCGTGGAGTTAGGTAATCTATTTAACGACATTCCTTGGAAAATTTCGCAAAACTGCGGCAAAACAAGGAGGAACAAATAGTAGAAAAAAGAAAAATAAAGAACAGTAGGCCAAAACAAATAATTTCTTTTTTCCTTCGCTACGCATCTGTTCAAAGAGATAGAAGCAAAAATAGTCAGTAAAACACAGAAAAGTGCGGATACCTTTGAGTTTAATTCATAGTTTTCAAAGAACCGAACTTTTCCATAACTGCATCCTGTTAAATAATTTGACCATTCGAGCATGCCAACAAATTCTGATAAACTTGTCGGAGTCCAATCAGCTTCATCAGTCTTTTTAAAATTTAAAACAAGGCTGTCGGTGGCAAATTCAAGCTGGTAAAGCTGCTTAAAGCTGCTATCTATAAAATTATCAAAAAGTGTGGGTGTAAAACTTGAAATTATTTTGAAAGCTATCCCAAAATCATTACTCTCAAAATATTTTCCATAAATTGGCCCCACAACAATATTCTCTGGTTGAGATTTGTTAATGAATAAGGCTAAATTCCCGCGATCTAGAAATATTTCCTCCTGGGTGATACAACGAACCAGACAGAAACAGTGCTGTGTTACAAGAACAAACAAGATCAAGAAAATCACTAAATATTTTTTTCTCAAAATTTCTTATTATCCTTTTTCATTTCCTTCTTTACGCTTTTGTTACGAGGCTCTATTTTTGCTTTCTGGCAGACGAATTGAAATTGTTTTTGATGTGGGTTTTAAGTTTGGGAAAACAATTCTTTCAGCGTCAGCCCAGTCTACATAATCGCAGGAGTCATGAGCCAGCCAAAATTCTCTTTCTTCCTGTTCGTTATTAAATTTTGGAATTATTTTCTTCATTTTTCATACTCCCTAAATTCACCTTTGATCATGACCCTTGCAGAGATAACCCTGATTAATCTCTTTCTGAAAGTGAATGAAATGAACAAATTTGTGTCAGCCAAGGCGCCAGGGACGAGAAGCTTGTCTTGTGTCTTAGCACTGTTTCGCAAAACAAACCAGAGTCATAAGCGTTTCCTTATCACCAGTTCCTCTATACGACCTGTTCGCGTAGATAGTGGAAGACTTCATCAAGCTGCCCAGGATATAATTTCTGAATTTCTGCTAACTTTTCCTCTACCTGTACTCTTAAATCCTTATTGTCCATATCGTCAAGGCAATTGTACAGTCCTGTTCGCTTTCCCAGAGTATAGATATTTCTTTCTTCTTTCGATAAATTGAGATAGCGATCCATTATTGCCAACAGTTTTTCCTTATCTTCAGGCAGTTGGCCACGAGCCTCCATGAGCAAGTCTACTCCGTGATGATTCTTATAATAGCTTGTAATACCATCCAAATGCTCAATGAGAAGTCGCTGCTCTTCAATAAGATTCGTCTCGGTCTGAAGCGTGTAGCTTCCTTCCGCTAACTGCTTCTCTAATCCAGATCCTTTCTTGACACCTATCGTAAGGATCCTGATAAAATCCGGGTTTATCTCGTTGAGTACGCGTGCAGTTTCAAGTGCATGTTCCTTCCACAGTTTCTGCCCTCCCAATCCAAGAATAATAAACTCGGAGATGACCATTCCCGAGTCTTTTGCCATAGAGCCAGAGTGTATAAGCTCTTTTGCGGTTGTGCCTTTGTGTATATTTTTCAAGACGATATCAGAACCCGATTCCATTCCGCAATATAATGTATTAAGGCCTGCATTACAGATTTCTTTCATTTCCTCGAGGCTTTTTGTTGTCATTGTTTGCGCGCGCCCATAGCTGGAAATTCTTGTAAGTGTAGGGAAATGCTGCTTGAGAAGCTTTAAAACCTCCAGAAGATCAGATGTCTTCATGATAAAGCTGTCACCATCCTGAAGAAAACATGAGTCAAATGCCCGCCCGTTGTAATATTGTGCAGCGGCTTCAATATCAGCTCTTATCTCTTCCATTTTTCGGATAGAAAAAGGCATACCCTTGTAGTTAACGCAGAAATCACACTTGTTCCATGGACAGCCCCGTGTTGTACGAATTAAAAGACTACCGGCTTCATCAACCGGTCTTATCGGGCCCAACTCAAAAGGATTTGATCTATTCATATTTTTAATATACCTCGCATGAGAGAAATGCAAATATCATTGTATTCAAATGTTTCCCATAATCACATTGCATAGAGGTCGGAAAGCCGAATAGGGAGCAGTCCTTAGCCTTATGCATATGGGCTGTACCGGGCACACAGATACTCTGCGTAAGGAAACAGTCGGAACAGGACAAAAACTGTTTCTCATTCTCCACTCCTGATGATGCCCGTTGTAAAACTCCTCTGCCACCGGGATTTAGGCCCGGATACATCACGATTGATAAGATAATTCTATGTTACCACAGGAACAGCAGAAACTCGACAAGCTTTACCTGGATATGGTCAAAGCGCTGAAAAGACAGGGTCTGTTCTTTTTTTCAGTGAAGCAAAGAAGCTTTCTGCCGCAGCATTGTCCCAGCAGTTTCCTTTTCTGCTATGCTGCTTTTCATCCCATGAAAGGCCAGCAGCGCACGAAATTCGTTGCAGCAATACCGCTTTCACGATCAGAGTGAAGAATCAAACCCGGACCTGGTCTTTTGCTCTACACGGCTATTTTCAATATTTTACGTTCATTTAACAGACAATCAAAGTTTGTATCATTATGATAAACTAGTACAAAATATTTACAAAAAGTTATCTTCCAAGTCATCGACTTAGTTCTGATGTACAGGTGACTTTTCCTGTAACAAAGCTTTGAAAGAAAGCTTTGCAATAACGCTAAGACGATTTATACTTTTCTAGAGTTGGTAAACGCATAAATATGGTCTCGCCAAGAATTATAATGTTTGATGATGATCTTGAGCTCTGTGAGATCTTGAAAAAATACTTTTCAAGTCAGGGTTACGACTTTCACTACAGCACTGACCCGGTTAAAGATCTTGGAATTTGCAACAGTCTGAACTCTGATTTAATCTTGCTGGATGTAAATTTTCCAGATACCAACGGATTCGAAATCCTTAAACTTCTCAGAAGAGAATCTGAGATTCCGGTCATTATGTTGACAGCGCGTGGTGAGGAGCTCGATAGAGTTTTAGGGCTTGAATTAGGTGCTGACGATTATCTGTCAAAACCATTCTATTTTCGCGAGCTATGCGCAAGAATCAGCGCTGTTTTACGAAGATTTAACAAAGCTGGCTCGTTGCCTGAAAATGCTGAAAACAAACCAACCATTTGTATTGAAGACCTGGAGCTAAACTTAGAATCAATGTCGCTCAAAAAAACAGGACAGACCATAGAATTGAGAACCAAAGAATTCGAGCTGTTGAAGCTGCTTATGCAGAATTGCGGCAAAGTTGTCAGCAAAGAAGATCTTTCCAAGTCTCTTTTGGATGAAGGATTTCACTCCATCGACAGAAGAATTGATGTGCATTTAAGCAGAGTCAGGAAAAAAATTGGTTGCAGGCCAAATGGTGAAGAGCGAATTTTAACCATTAGAAACGCTGGAGTCATTTTTGTTTCTCCAGAGGAAAAGAAATGAAATCAATTTTCTGGCAGATTTTTTGGGGCTTTACGTTTTTTAGTATTCTTTTCTTTGGCATAATATTTTTAACTGTTGCGTTAACTTCTGATTTCAGGCCCCCGCCGCCAATTGATGATGCATATAACCATCGAGCCGACATGATTCTTCTGTTAGGTATTCCTATTCTTGAAAAAGATGGAGAGGTAGATTTTAATAAGAAGCTTCTGGCGATAAGTCATGGCCCTGAAGTATGGAGGTTTTACGCTGAAAAAGAGCTTCCAAAAGCTTTTCAACCGGCTATGGAGTCTTTGTGTGCTAAGGATATTTACAAAGAACGTGGAAGAGACAGGGTTACAATTATTCAAAAGTTTTACTATTCACAAGGCAAATCAGGTTTTTTAATGTTTGAAGGGCCTGTTATTGTGGGTCTCATTGAATCATTCTTGGCAGACAAGTTGTTTTTTTTCAGGTTGCTAATCGTTTTGTCTGTAGCGCTTTTTCTTTGTTACAGACTCTCTCGAACAATCATTAATCCATTGATAAATCTTCGAGACACGTCTTTTCGACTAGGTACCAATGATTTGTCAGCCAGAACAAGTGAACAACTAACTGTCAGAGAAGACGAAATCGGCGATCTGGCACGAGGTTTTAATCGAATGGCTGAAAATCTCGAAATCCTTGTTTCCAGCCAGAAAAAGCTTTTTCATGAGATTTCTCATGAATTCAAATCGCCTTTGACCCGCCTGCAGTTAAGCATTGAATCCATTGAAATGACTGATCCAGAGAAATATTCAGAGGAAATTAGCAGGATAAAACTGGAGTGCCACCGAATAAAAAGCCTGGTTGATCAGATTCTTGCAGTAGCAAAAATTGATGCCGGTCTAATGGGCCCAAAAGAGTCTTTCAGAATAGATCATTTGCTTAATGATCTATTAGCAGATTTGCAAATAGAAGCTGACAATAAGAGGATCAACCTTGTTTTCAAGAACAGAACCAGCTTACAGTGTGTTTCTCACCCTCTCCTTTTTCGGCGAGCCTGTGAAAGCGTTCTTAGAAATAGTATCAAGTATTCGCCACAAAACTCAGAAATCAATATCTCTTTGAGTCTCCAGCAAGTAGATGGCATATCCAAGTTTTGGATTGTTTTCAAAGATCAGCGACCAGGAGTGCCTGAAGATAAGATTGCCGAATTGCTAGTGCCTTTTTCCAGTGGCTCAGTGGAATTTGGCAGTGAAAGCCCTGGACTTGGCTTATCAATTGTTAACCGAATTGTAAGGAAACTCAATGGAAGTGTAAGCCTGAGAAATGCCGATCCAAAAGGGTTTCAGATTGAGTTGTATTTTAGCCAGTAGCTTACACTCGCTTACTCAATTTTACATTCATTTAACAGACTTAGATTGCTCAAAAGAATACTCTACGGGTAGTGATGTTGATTAAATCAAACTCTATCTGGAGGAATAAAATGTCAATTAGTAGTATCACTAGCAACACCGCCTCTTTTTCGTCAACTCAATCTGGTAGTCAGCTAAGCATCAGTGACGCAAAGAAGCTACAGGAAATACTCAGCAATTATGACTCTGAAAATATGGATGAAAGTTCTCTTGCCAAACTGAAATCTGAACTGAAAAGCGCAAATTTTACTCCGAGCAAATCCCTTGGAGATGTCATAAAAAGCGCCGGATTTGATCCTGGAGCGCTGAGACCTGAAGATGAATCAGGGACACAGCAAACGGGCGCACCAAAGGGCAATAGACCTCCTCCTCCGCCTAAGTCTGGAGAAGCTGAAGGAAATAGTGTCAGCGCTTCTGGTAACACTTTAAATGAAAGCTTACTACAACCTTTGTCTGAGATTCTGCAAAATTTTGATTTAAACAATCTTTCTGAAGATGACCAGCAAAGCATTATTGAGCAGCTTCAGGCAAAAGGAATTCTTCAAAGCGGCTTGATGATCAATCTTTCTGCATAATACCAATAACCATGCCGGCGAAAGATTGTCGCATCTCAACGCGACGATGTCTGGCTCAATTAACAACAAGCATCAATCATTATTTACGTAGATTGATCACGAATTTCAGCACCATCATTATTGATGTGTTTATTCAGACTCTTACCATAGTGTTCGGTGATGCAAGATATTGCAATTTTTGAAAAGCTTATAGATAGGCGCTCCATGGAGAAAATAAATGAAGAATAGAAAAAAATCCTGTTGTTTTTTGTTGCAGGTAACATGTGTTTTTTTGGTGCTGCTACATTTTCCTTTCCCTTGCATGGCTCAGATTCATCCCGATGAGAGCCAAACAGCATTGGAAGCTGAAAATATTGTTAAAAATTTAAATCAGTCAGCTATACTTGTAGCCGTTGCTGATGAAATCACAGATCCTGGCGCTAAGGATTCTAAAAAAAAGAAGAAAAAAGATAAGATAACTGAGCAGAAGAAGATACGTTTGTTTTCTGAAATTGGTTTTGAGTATTCTGACAATATTTTCAATCTTTCCGATTCTCAAGAGACCAGGCTGACAACAAACGATGCAACGGATCAAGCCACAAATAGATATTCAGATATGAATTCTATCTCTGAGCAAATCATTGCACCTGCTATTGGCGCCAAGTTTCAATCTAAAAATCCTGCGACCGGCAATCTGAGTATGACCAGTATTTTGCGCTACAATTATTACACAAAGAATGCCAAAGGGAGTTTTCCTGAAGGGCGTATAAAACTTGAAAGGGATGCTGGAGAAAACGCCAAACTGGAGTTTGATGGAAAATTGTCTTTTGGAAAGTTCAAAAAGAATTATCTTTCAGGTGTACAGGATGCGAATTCAAACGGTAACATTACCAGGGAAGAGCGAATTTATTCATCGGCTATTTATGATGACTTTGAAGGCAAGTTTGCTTACAAATATGCTCTGATTAAAAACAAACATAAAAAACTTTCTGATTTAAATCTCGTGCCGTTTGTCGGATATCGTTGGCGAAATTACAATTCCACTTTCAGCAATCGTAGCTACAAACTACCTTACGGCGGATTGGAGTTGGCTTTACAATTCTACTCCAGATTTGGACTTCGAATTCAGTATCAATATGGAGAGGTTGATTCAAAAACCAATCAGGAGCTGTTTCTTTATGATGAAACTATTTCGAAGATTGACGCAAACGGTGACGGCAAATTAAAAGAAAATGCGCCTGTCATCAGTATGGTCGATCGATCCTCTAAACGTAAGACAATAGAAATCGCCCCTTCCTGGAAGTTATCACGCGACACTTTGCTGTTTATGGAATTCAGTCGGAGAACTGAAACTTATACAACTGGCAATTCTCTTGATATCAGCAGATACGGGCAAGATGCTTATGAAAATAAGTTCAAGACCGGATTTAAGTTCGATATTTCTAAAAAATGTTCTGGTGAGATCGAGTATAGCAGAACAAATAGTAAAGACAGCGATGACGACAAGTCTTCCGAGAAAAAGTATCTCGTTTCGTTGCAAATGATGATTGATTAACTGCTTGCTTGCGATTCGAACTGTTGTTTGACTCTGGTCTCAAGCGTTCAAAACCTGTCAGCCAAGCAATTACATCTTACAGATTAACATTGCTTAACATTTCTTAATGACAGAGCAGCGTAGATTTCCCGATATTATAATGTAGACAGCTGATTAAAGAGAAACAATCAAGGCGGTATTCAAAATGCACAATTCAGGAAATCAGTCGCTTTTGGCAGAAAACAAATTAAGCCCTATACTTAGTGAATTTGAAACTGTTACGCTTGATGAAATGAAATCTGTCGCGCTCATGAAGAGGTCTGACATAAAATATGTGATGAACGTCAGCATGCTTACTGAGGTGCTTGAGAATCTGACAAAGTATTACAAGGTTCTTGAGATAAAAGACAAAAGAGAAAACAACTATCAAACGCTCTATTTCGATACTTCTGATCTGGAAATGTATAGAAGCCATCATAACGGAGTAATGAACAGATACAAGGTTCGCATCAGAGAGTATATGGATTCCGCCGAATCATTCATGGAAGTCAAATTCAAGAACAACAAAGGTGTAACCCAAAAAAACCGAATAAAAGTTCCTGCTATCAGGGCTTATTTCGACAATGATGCTGAAAAATTCATTTCAGAAATTAGCAAATTTCGCGCAGAAGATTTGCAACCAGTTTTGTGGAACAGGTATACGCGTATTACTCTGGTCAGCAAGACAAGTATTGAAAGGGTAACAATTGATTTGAACCTGGAATTTGCAAATTCAAATCAGGATAAAGTTGTAGATCTGCAGGGAATTGTTATCGCAGAAGTTAAAAAAGATGGACTGGTGCACAAATCTGATTTTGTGAGACTGATGTCAGAAAAGTCCGTTAGAGAAGAAGGCTTCAGTAAGTATTGCATCGGTGTTTCAGTGCTTTATAACAATGTTAAAAAAAATAATTTTAAAGAAAAAGTTTTGCTCGTAAATAAGCTGGCTGGGAGAATTTGTTAATGGATGCGTTTTCATTGTATTTATCTGGTTTTTTATTGAATTTGGCGATTGTTTTTATTATTACCAGATTTATTTACTGCTCTTTGAGTCATGACAAGAATAACATTTTCACGTTCATTTCTTTCAGTACGGTAATTTTCTTCGTTATTGGGCTGGTGACAAATGTTAAACTGGGTGTTGGGGTTGGTTTTGGCCTGTTTGCATTGTTCTCTGTGCTACGTTATCGTACCGATACTCTTCCGATAAGAGACATGACTTATCTGTTTATTATCATGTCTTCTTCAGTAATGAATGCCGTAATGTTGAATAACCATTTGTACACACAATTTGCTGTAGCAAATTTTTGTATTGTTACTGTTGCCTGGGTGCTTGAAAACGGCTGGGGTTTCAGCTATGAAACAAAAAAAAATATTAGATATGAAAAAATAGAAATGATAAAACCGGAAAATCATGAACTGTTTTTGAAAGATCTCAAAGAAAGAACCGGAATACAAAACATTGTCAGGTTTGAAATCGGAGATATTGATTTTTTAAAAGACAGCGCAGATGTTATGATTTTTTATAAAAATAGAAAACAGTAAAATCAGATTTTTTATGCACCGTCTGCTCTTACTCGATTTTACATTCATTTAACAGACGTAGACTTCTCAAAAGAATATCATACAGGTGATATTGATTAAATCAAATTCTATCTGGAGGAATAAAATGTCAATTAGTAGTATCAATGGTAACGTAGGCTCTTTTTCGCCATCTCAATCTAGTAGCCAGTTAAGCAGCACTGACTCAAAGAAACTACAGGAAATACTCAGCAATTATGACGCTGAAAACATGGACGAAAGTTCTCTTGCCGAACTAAAATCTGAACTCAAAAGCGCAAATTTCACCCCAACCAAAGCCCTTGGAGACGCTATAAAAAGCGCTGGGTTTGATCCTGGCCAGCTGAGACCTGAAGATGAATCAGGGACACAACAAACAGGCGCACCAAAGGGTAAAGGTGGCAATAGACCGCCTCCTCCACCTAAATCAGGCGAGAGCGAAGGAACCAGTTCCGCTATTTCTGGCAACAGCTTAAATGTAGACTTACTACAGCCTTTGTCTGAGATTCTGCAAAATTTTGATTTAAACAATCTTTCAGAAGATGATCAGCAAAGCATTATTGAGCAGCTTCAGGCAAAAGGAATTCTTCAAAGCGGCTTGATGATCAATCTTTCTGCATAATACAAAAAAATGGCGGGCGCAATGATTGGCGCACCCTCAGTCGTAGACTCATGATTTCCATGCGTTTGTGCACCCAACTTTGTTGTGTCTTAGCAAATCCTTAAGCTTTCCCCAAAAAGGCTGACAAATACTTTGATGAAAAGGACAATATGAAAAGAACATTATTATCTCTTTGTTTAATTGTTGTGGCGCTTTGCGCCGTGGGCTGTGGAGGCGGCGGTTCTTCTTCCACAACTGTTGCCAATACTGATACAACCACTGGTTTAACATTGAAAGCGGATCTTGGCACCGGAACAACATTCAGCAGTTTACGGGCTGCAACTCTGAGCTCCAATCTCTTCAGATTTCGTGTTAAGGCAATGTCGTCCGGCGAACCGATTGGAAGTTGGAGCGAGGTTACAGCATCTGCCAATTCTGATGGAACGCTTGGTGGAACAATAAGCTTTGCAGAAGCTTATACAGAGTTTCTGGTAGAGTTGCTTGATGCCTCTGGAACATCAATTCTTTCTGCTATGCAAAATCTCGAAGCTGCCAGCAACACAACAACAATAGAAGCAACCTCGTTGTCAACTGCCCGGCGAATTGCTTTTGAAAAATGGAAAACCAGCACCAATCCAACAATTAGAACCTACAACAATTTTGTTCAGAATCTCGATCAACATCAGATCGAAGTGATAGGTTCTGTTGCAAATAATTTTGCAGCCAATATCTCGTCTTACACTGCATATTTGTCAGGTGCGACAACCGCAGTATTTGTACCTTTTCTAAATGAATGGGCTAACGGAAACGTGTTTTCGGCAACTTACAGCGCAGCTGTTAGCCAATTGGAGCAAATTGCGACGGAAATTACTACCACCAATCGAGACTTCAGTTCAGCCAACCCATTAGCCGGTACAGCAACCAGTACAGCCATAATCCCCGGCGCTAATCCTGGAGGCACCAATGTACCGCCTGGCACCACTACAGGCACGAACTCAGTCTTTACTTCTACTACCTCAAGCTGGCCAGCAATTTCAGGAACTTCTTCAACCCTTGCGGATGCGGGAAAGGTTGCGCCGTACACCTTTTTAGATGCTGATTCAGAATCGACCTACAATACTGCCGGCGCCACTTCCATCACGCTTAATAATAGCGAAACTGTCATAAACGGCGCAGGTGCAACATATTCTAACGGCGTTGTAACTATTGATATTGCAGGGACTTACGTGTTGTCTGGAACTCTCGATGGCCATATTTTTGTCTCAGGCAAACTGACTGACGGTGTAACTCTCGTTCTAAACGGTGTTACTATAGCTGGCCAGACCCATGCAGCAATATACAGTGAGAAAAAATCAACTCCGATCACAATTATTCTTCCCGCGGGTAAAACTAACACTCTTAGCGATGCTACTACTTATACATACGCTGACGATGACGAACCTGGGGCATGTCTGTTCATAAAAGGTGACCTGCTGATAAAAGGCAGTGGCACTCTGACTATCAACGGAAAGTCTTCAGAAAACGGTATTCAGTCAAAAGGTGAAACAAAAGGCCTGGTTATAACCGGGGGAACTATTAATGTCACTGCTGGCGGCAACGGTATTAAGGGAAAAATGGTCGCAATCAACGACGGAACCTTTAATGTCACAGTTGCCGGTGATGGTGAATGCATCGAAAGCTCAGAAACCTACGTTTATATTGTTAAAGGAACGTTCAACCTTACAAGTCGAGGCGGTGATGTTATTAAGGCCGAAAACGACTGGGAAGATGACACTACAATAACTCCTGATGGAGATGTTTACATTGCTGGAGGCAATTTTAACATAAACGCTTTTGGAGACGGTATTCAGGCTACAGACGAACTGGTAATCTGTGGCGGAACATTCAATGTTACCACCACCAATACAGCTTTTGAAGCTCAGGATGAAAGCAGCAAGGGTATAAAAACTGGCACAGATACAAGAAATGGTAGCATTGTTATTAATGGTGGCGATTTTACTTTTAACACCACTGACCATGCTGTTAAAAGCAAAGGAACTGTCGATATAACAGGTTCCCCGGCCATCAGGGCTTACCCGTCATTGGGTAAAGGCATTTCTGGAACTTCTAATGTCACGATTGGTAAAGACAGCGATCCCAAAATTTACGTATTCAATGGCGAAGAAGGCATTGAAAGTAAAGCCATTCTTTCAATTGAGGGCGGCGATATAAGAATATCCACTCCTCTTGATGATTCTGATGGCATTAATGCGGGAGGTACCGCTGGCGACGGAACTACTCATCTGATCAGCATCAGTGGTGGCTACATTTATGTTGAATCCAATGGCGACGGAGTGGATACCAATAGTGATCTATCTATTTCCGGTGGTTTTCTAGTTTCTAACGCAAACCCTCTTGGTATTGCAAATGCTGCAATTGACACCGATCAGGGAAATTTCAAGTTTACTGGAGGAACCTTTGTGGGATTAGGGCCATCCTCAATGGCTCATGCTCCGGGCGCTAGCTATTCTTCGGTACCATCTTTGAACGTAAACTTCTCAGTAAGCGTTCCCAAAGGGCAGCTTATTCATATCATGGATTCAACGCAGGATGAAATACTTACCTGCTTTGGAAACCAGGACTCTAATTCTCTGGTTTTTGGCAGCAGCAAACTTACCGTAGGCGAAACCTATTCAATCTTTATAGGTGGCTCTCATAGCGGAATCAACAAGGATGGCGTGTATTCAGGCGGCACATACTCTAATGGAACGTTATATACAACTGCTGCTATGACCTCTATTGCTACAGTAGTTGGCACAGCCGACGCCATGCCCATTCCCCCCGGCGGCGGTGGCATGCTTCCTCCTACAGGCGCTCCTGATGACGGCACTATGCTTCCCCCACCAGGCGCTCCTACCTTCTAGAAAATAGCGTCCACAAGTAACCGGCTGTCTTACCTGCCCGAATTCTTATTATTGATATAATAAGAGTTATGGGCCGGTAAGGCAGCCTTATTACAATAAGACCCATGAACGGCCTCATTTTCCGCGTCTATCCTTACGCGTTATCGCTTTTGCATTCATTATTGATATTTGAATTGGCCTGACTTTTCAGAGAAACTGAAGTTTTACATGGGCTCAGATGCAGCAATTTCAGGCGGAAAAAGCTAAGCTGCAAAAGTCAGATCTTGAGCAGATGCTGTAGCAGACCACAGAGACTCAAAGTTAAATTTAAAAAAACAGTCCTTTTGATTCCCTGCTGGAAACTTTCATTTAAATGACGATAAGACAATTTTAAGAAAAGTAAAGCTCACATGGAATACCTTTAATGCCGCGGCGGAGGAGTGTCCCCCGGGCGTGAGTAGACAACGCGCATTTCGGCGGTGTCAAGAATGAGATTCTTCATGGCGGTGAGCAGGACATCCCGATTAACCTCCCGGGGAGGAACGGTGATTGTTGGGGGCGCGGACAGGGCGTAGACGGTATAGATGTAGGTTTTGTCGCCGGGACCCTTCGAGTGTGGTGGGGCGTATTCCGTCCGATCGTTCACACTGTTATTGCCCAGGATGCCGATCCCTTTGACATTTTTAGGAAGACCTTTTGAGTCCGCCGGAATATTGTAGATAGTCCAATACCATTTGGTCTTATCAGGCGCCACATGATGCATGATGACCGCGAAGCTTCTGGTTCCTTCCGGGGCTCCGCTCCATTCGAGCGGGAGGGTGGAACCGGTTCCGTCACCAGTGAAATCCTTGGGAAGTTGTCCCCCGTTCGAAACTTCCGGACTGAGAAGGACGAATGCTTTTCCGGAAGCTGGCGACGAGACAGATTGCTCTTCCAGCGGGGAGAGCGCCTGTCGAACCGGTTTTTCCAGCAGAGTCTGAGCCCCTATGGCCAGGACTGCGACTACAAGGCTGAAAAAGATATATAGAGCGATTTTTTTCATAATGAGGCTCCTTTTCGAAAATCTGTTTTGAGCTGGGCGGCGCGCCAGGATACTATTCATTTCGAGAACAGTAGAATAGCCGGCAAAATGCCCAATGACAGCGGCTATTTTACACCCGAAGACAATTCAGGGGCTGGTTTAAGTGGCTCCATAGCTTGAATCTTATATTCGTCAGGCAACCTTCCTGCAACTCTTTCAACTTCTGCTGAAGCTATCAGGCTATCAAAATGCGCGACCACAAAATTACCGCGTGCTCGTGCATATTCAACTCTTGCATCATTAATTTCGATGGGGTTTCCTACACCGGCATCATATCTGCCTTCGGCCAGACTCAAACTTTCGCTGGCCTGCTGAACAAGGACCCCGGTGGCGTTATGTCTTTCAAGCGCGTCTTTAAGGCTTGTCAGTGCATTCTCGAGTTCAGTGTTAACTGCCAATCGCAAATTTCTTAGATTCTCTCTGGCGCTGACAAGCTGGCTTTTCGCCCCATCAACTTTTGATCTGGTAAGAGCGCCATCAAAAAGAGACCAGTTAAGGCTGACTCCGGCAGTCCATTGTCTGTCCAAAGGAGTATTGGTTCCGCTCCATGAATAATCAGCTGAAGCGGCAATAGTTGGCTTGAGGCTTCTTTTTAAGCTCATGATTTTTGCATCAGCTGAATCTATTTCAAAGCCCGCAGATTTCAATTCGGGTCTACTGAATGCTTCCTGTTTCAGATCTTCTCTGACAGCTTCAAATTGCGGCAATTCGGCAAGCTCAAAATCAGCAATATCAAGTTCTGCTTCGAGCCCGATGGCTTTGGCAAGGTTGGCTTTGGCCACTTTAAGCTGGCTTTTGGCGGAAATAAGCTCAACCTGTGAATTGGCAATGTCAACTTTTGCTCTGGTGATATCGTAAGGGGTTTTGGTTCCAACTTCAACATAGGTCTCAACTTTTGCGAGGTGCTTCTGATATCCATCCAGAGTTTCCTCTTGGACAAGAATCAGCGCCTGTGCTTGTTGCACCGCATAAAAGGCTTTTTTAATTCCAGCAGCTACTTCGAGCAGAGTATTTTCGCGCCGGGATTCTGCTGATTTAATCAAACTTTTTACGGAAGATACGTCAAAACGATTCTGACCGGAATCATACAATACCTTGTTTACTCCAACTGATTCGGATGTGCTGTCCACAACATCATCAATTACTCCGCTTGTATAAGTTTTTCGGTGATTCCAATTCGCGTGCAGATCCACTTTAGGATCCCAATAGGCTCGAGTTTGATTAAGAAGGGCATTTTCAGAAGTTATGGAACTTTCAGAAATTCGAATCAAGGGATGATTCTCAAGCCCGTATTGGAGACACTCGGAAAGACTCCACTTTTTTATCTGAGTTTCCTCAGACCCCAAAATAGCGATGCTGTTGAAAAGCAAGATTAGAACAATACAAAGTTTTACAAGTTTCATTTTTTTCTCCGGGTATATAGAATAGTCATTGTCATCTTCCCAGATGGAAGAGTGCTTCAATGAACCAGTAGGCAAGTTTGCTACCAGCGGCTAACTGAGTTGTGGTATTGGAAAATTGCTATTCCCAGCGCAGAGCTTCTATCGGATCGAGCTGGGCGGCACGCCAGGCGGGGTAGAAACCAAAAAATATGCCGACTGCTGTGGAAATTATCAGAGCGAACAGGATACTATTCATTTCGAGAACAGTAGGATAGCCGGCAAAATTCTCAATGGCAACGGCTACACCGCACCCGAAGACAATTCCAAGCACACCTCCAAGACAGCTGATTAAAATTGACTCAAGCAAAAATTGTAAGAGAATATCCTTGTTCTGTCCGCCAATTGCTTTTCTTACGCCGATTTCCCGGGTTCGCTCGGAGACGGTCAATAGCATCATGTTCATGATACCGATTCCCCCAACCACCATGGAAATTCCTGCGATACTACCGAGAAGCACGGTGAACGTTCGAGAAACTTCGGAGGCAGTCTCAAGGAGCTCAGCCTGGTTAAATACCTGAAAGTCATTGTCGGTATCAGGTAACAAGTTATGTTGCTTGCGGAGCATTAGTGTTATATCATTCTGAATCGCGGTCATGTCACAGTTTTCTGCCCCTCGAACATCAATGTCCTGAATGCGGGTAGCTCCCATCATTTTCTTCATAGCCACCGTATAGGGAACGATCACAGCCTGGTCCGGGTTATCTCGATCCCGGTCGCCCTTGGCTTTCAGAATTCCGATGACTCGGAAATCTTCGCCGTTGATTCGAATATTTTCTCCCAGAGGGTCGGTTGTGTCGAAAAGTTCTGTTGCGAGGGTAGAGCCGATAACAACCACTCGCATTGATTTTTCTGTTTCAAACTCAGTGAAAATGCGGCCGCGTTCTGTCTGCAGACTGCGAGTTGAGAAATAGGTCACGGCAGTGCCGATAATGCTGGCTGGCGCATTCTGTTCATAGTATTTTATCTGGCCCTGATCTCTAACTATTGGTGCTACTTCGGCGATTTGGGGAATTGCGAGAAGAGACTGAGCATCTTCCAGAGTCAAATTTTGTCTTGCTGCACCTGCCGCACCTTGACTGCGTGATCTGGTTGGCCGAACGCTCAACAGATTTGTGCCCATATTCGATACTTTTTGAGTGACTTCCATCTGGGCTCCCGCTCCCACTGCCAACATTGAAATGACGGCTCCCACCCCGATAATAATACCGAGCATGGCCAAAAAGGACCGAAGTCCACTGGAATATAAGCTTTGAAGTGCCACTCGAACTGTAGTCCAAAATAACATCAGGAATTTCCTCCTTTGCCAGGAATTGTTACAGTGCCGTCTTTTAGAACAATCTGTCGCTCACATTGTGCGGCAACCCCCTGGTCGTGCGTGACGATTATGATAGTTCGCCCCTCGGCATGCAGACTGTGAAAAAGCTTCATGATATCCTGGCTGGTTACACTATCGACGGCACCTGTAGGTTCGTCGGCGAGAATTATACTTGGCTCGTTTACCAGGGCTCGGGCGATGGCAACTCGCTGGCATTGGCCGCCAGAAAGCTGATTCGGAAAATGTTCTACCCGATCTGCCAACCCGACGCGCTCCAGAGCATGCCGAGCTCGGTCTATGGCCCCTGCGGTTGCCCGCGCATATAGCAGCGGCAATTCGACATTCTGCAAGGCATTAAGTCGAGGAAGAAGATTGAAGGTCTGGAAGACGAAACCGATGCGGCGACTACGAATTGTTGCCAGCTGCTGCTGCGAAAGGTTTGACACTTCTTCTCCTGCCAGGCGGTAAGTTCCTGAATCCGGACTTGAAAGACAGCCAAGAATATTCATCAGAGTCGTCTTGCCGCTGCCGGAGGAACCTGTGATAGCAACCATCTCGCCACGCTTAATGTGGAGATTAACGCCTCGCAGAGCATAAACAGGGCCTGCTTCCATGGGAAACGTTTTGCGAATTTCTTCTAGCTGTACCATGTTATCTGCCTTTCATGGGCATTGCCGAAGCTTGGGGAGCTTGGGGCCCTTGGGGCCCTTGGGGGCCCTGGGTATCTTGGGTAGATTCCTGCGTGCTGGTCTGTTTCCATTTGCTCAATGCCGTCTGCTGATTAATTTCAACCCGGTCGCCCTCTTGCAGACCGCTTTTGATCTCGGTTACCAATCCATCGCTGATTCCTGTCTCGACCAGTTTTTCAGAGGTCGTGCCGTCTTTGTTTATCAACCGAACGAAGAGTTGAGCCCCTTTGCGGAAAAGTGCCTCAGAGGGTAAGGACAGACATTTTTCCCGTTCCTCCACCAGAATATCAACACTGGCGGTCATCTGTGGTTTGAGTATGCTTTTACGGGTATCTGTTACTTCTATCTTGGTTTCGAAAGTGACCACATTCGAGGAATTGCGCCCTTCTGGCGAAATGCGAACCACTTTGCCGTCAAACTCCTGGCCCGGAAAGGCATCCACGCTAATCTTGGCATTCTGACCATTGCGAAGTTGGCCGATCGAGCTCTCGTCGATATAGGCATACACAAAAATCCGTGAAAGATCTATCAGGGTGAGGATTGTTGTGCCGCCACCCACGTTGCTGATTCCTGAGGAAACGATTTGTCCTATCTGCACGTCGCGTGTCGAAACTATGCCGTCCATAGGAGCTGTGATGCTGGTTTCCTGTAGCCTCCGACGAGCAATTGAAAGATCTATTTTTCGTGATTCAACTTCAGTTTTCGAAATTTGGACATCCTGGCGTTTCTGCTCCAGGCTCAATTTTTCGAGCTCAATATTAGCCAATTCGAGCCGGGCATCCTCCTCACTGCATTCAGCTATGATCGCAAGCGTTTGTGCATCATCATAGTCTTCCTGACTGATGATTTTTTTCCCCAGGAGCGTTTTCAGGCGAGCTGCTTTTTTGCTCGAATTTTGAGCTTGTTCCTTGGCTTTTTTTAATTCTGTCTGGGCGCGGTTGCTTATGATTACAATGTTGCGAATGGCGATTGCGAGACTCTGCTCAGCCTGGGCCAGACGACTAACTGTGGCATCCAGACTTACTTCTGCCTGTCTGACGTTGTTTTCTTCGTCTCTTGGATCCAGCTCCATAAGCAGATCGCCTTTTTTTACTGCATCGCTTTCTTCAAACGGAAGTTTCAGGATCGTACCACTGGCTTTGCATTTCACTTCCACGGATAGATTTGGTATGACCTGCCCCGTGCCAGTAACCGTTGTTTGGAGAGATCCTAGCGTAACCAGTTTGCTTTCTGTTTGTGCAGAGTCAGACTTATCTTTCTCTGCGACTTTCTGAAACTGTGCAAAGGAAATTCCAACTCCGGCAATAATCAGAAAAATAAAGAGTATCTTCAAATTTGTTTTCATAGTCATAACTCCAAGTGTGAATTGTTTCGATAAAGAAGCCTTGCGGTGATAGTTCTATAGCATTTCAAAATTGAAACATGTCTAAAAGAGGCACTTGTAATAACCCATTAGCTGAGATTGCCAAGGCAGGTTGCGCGACTATCCTGTGGCGCAACTGCATAAGCCCATCCTTGGGCAAATTGCTTTGCTCCTCGCAATGACAGATCAAATAGCCATAAAGATTGTGGGTATGCTTTACTTTGAAATGCTATAGGCGCAGGTGACAATCAAATTAAGAATCTTCGGGCGAACAATTTTCGGACTCCTTGAATACATCCACCATTAAAGCTTTTAATCGAACTTTTTGTTCTTGATTGCAGAATCCGCGGACTTCCAAAAGGTGTTTATAAGAAATTTCTTCCAGAACCCGCGAGCAGGAAGCCAGTTCGTCAAGCATTCGACTGACCTTAGCTGGATCGACAGGATCATCGAAAATACTCATGATCAAGCTTTTCCGGACTTGCCGAGTTTGATCGCGAAGTTTATTCGTGCCGATCCGGACGTTATGACGGGCTTCCTCAAATAGGGCAATCTGATCTGGTGACATCTTAAGCTGTTTCTCTATGTAAAAATCTGCCTCACGTGTAATGTTCTGATCTCGTGGGTTTGAGATGAAAGGGAGCATGTGTGGCCACATCAGAATACTTAGCAGAGCAATATTCATGAGGCCAAGGATTATCATCACCAAGCTCAGTTTTTTCGTTTTTTCCATGATTAAAAACCTCCAGATCTTTCATCCGCTTTGGCCGGAAAAAAGGATAGTGTTGTCTCATGCCCTTCAAGGGCTATTTCTCGAAGAATTTTGCTTCGGGTCTTAGTTGTCTGATTTTTCCAGGTCCAGGTCAGAGCCGCTCCGTTAAGAAAAATGAGCATGACGGCCATGGCAATCGCAAGGTTGGGTTGCCAGCCCGTCTGGCTTTTTTCCTTAGCGGAGATGGTGGCCGAAGTCAGAACCCGTTGCGCAAAAGATTCGGAGGCCTGGCAAGGGCGAACTTTATCCAGACTGGCCAAGGTCGCGTCAACTTCTTTATTCATTTGTTTTACATCCATGATTGCCTTACTCCTTCTTAGTATTTTCTTCCGGGCATCCGGGGGTGGTGTCTTTCTGATAATAGCTCTGCAAATGCTCTCGCAGACCTTTTCGAGATCTGAATAGCAACGACTCGACTGCGGTAACTGATGTTTCCATAATCTCTGCAATTTCTTTTCCCTGCAGATTTTCAAAGTTTGCCAAGGTGTAGGCTGTGCGCTGTGTCTCAGGGAGATTGTCGATTGCTTTCATCAAAATTTTTGCCCGTTCGCGTTGTTCGATGACGACGAGAGGGTCTTTTTCGCTGGGTGTGACGGCCGGTAATTTGTTTAATCCTACCAACCCGAGAACCCAATTCCAGCGTTGATCTCGCTTTCGCTTACGCAGGATATCCAATGAGGTGCGAGTAGCGATCCGATACAACCAGGTCGATAGCTTGCATTCACCCCGGAATGTGGGTATGGCTTTCCAGGCCTTGAGAAAGACTTCCTGAGAAGCATCTTCGGCATCCGAACGGTTATGAAGAAAGCCGTAACAGGTGTTGACTATCTGGTCTTGATAAGTCTGTAGCATTGAAGCAAGTGTTATTGGCTCTTGCTTCAATGCTTCGGCGCTAATGTGTGCGTCGTTTTTTAGCGTTTCATTCAACATCAGTTTTTTTTGCTCATCAGGTATTTTCGGGTTTCAATATAGTAGACGATAGAAAATTGAAAAACTTGCGGTTTTTTTTCTGAATCACATTTTTTGAGTATGACCGTTATCTTCTGCCAGTTGCCTCATGTTGCAGAAAGCTTTGCTTGATTTGCAACCAGCAAATTAGCAGCCACAGCGTTTTCGCATTTCGGAGCTGGATTGCTTATGGAGTCAGCGTGCTCCCTGCGGCCTGCAGAGAATTCTCTGTGTATGCTTCGTATGTTTCGTTCCGTGAAGAGATGACTATAATTCTCCTGACACCAATAATTCCGATTCAGTCTCGCCGAATCTTGTCTGACCTGATTTCAAGGAGTATTCTGCGTCAATAAATTTGTCCCCTTGGCCGATGATTTAAAAGCCCCACATTGCAATGCAACGATGAGGACCTGCTTAGCTTTTTATTAAGCAGAAATCCACTCCTAGAAGGGAGTTCAATGTGACGAAGGAACTTTCCTCCAACGAACCCACCATGCCTGCTTATGCCCCCCCCTCGGCTTTCCAGAAAGCCGCCTGGAAAACCATCGGGATAATCGTATTGGCTCATACAGTTTTCTGGTTTGCCTACCTGGTTGTCGCCAGCTATGGTTTCGAGTCTTCTTTTCCCCTGAGTAATGTAATCATGCGCTGGGAGGAACGGGACGCAGTGAAATTTCTTTCCCCGGTCACGGCTGAAGGCCCTGCTGGAGCAAAAGTCCGTTCTTTCGTTCCCGGTCGTCAGCGCTTTGATCTTCAACCGGACTCCAGAGACGTCTGGGCTTTTTCCCTCAACTCATCCGGCCCCTACGCCCTTGCGATAGAGCCAGCGCCGGGGATGAAGATTCATCCTGTGCTGACACTGCTGGATCAGCGCGGCAAACCCCTGACTGACAACCGTAGTTCCAATTCCAGGTGGACGCCGCGCCATCCGGATCGTCCCAGATTTTACTCGAAATCCGGAAGCGTCAGGGATCATTGGACTGAGCTCCGCGAGAAAAGCAATTCCTACGGACGGGGAATGGTAGCCACCCTGACCGCAGGTGAAACCTACTTTCTCAGGGTCAGTCCCGGGCCAGATCAGGACTTAACTTACGCTGTAAGTAACGGGAAACAGACGATGCAGAAACCCAATCAGTTTGGTCTCTCTATTGAGCCGTTTCGACCAGAAAGCTATGCCGGTCTTATTCCCATTTCCCTTTTCCTTGGTCCGCCAGCTCTATTCCTTTTTATGCTCTTTCGATCGTTCATGATTGAAATAAAAAAAGGATGGGGAAAGGGCGCGCTGAAAGAAACTGTGGAGAAGCGTGCCAGTGAATTCGAGAGCCGGGTTCAGGAGAAAAAAGACGGTGGAAATCCCGAAGACCAGACTGGTTGACGAGGATAGCTGAGAATCTCAGCGTAAAAGATTGAGTAAATGAAGATAATTGTGGGCAGACTGCAATAACGATCCCAGCTTCTCTGAATCTAGTCCTTTTTCATGTTCTCAATCATGACAAAGGACTAGGTTCAATGAACAAAAAAATGCTATGTTGTTCCGTTCATTAGAGCTCTGAGTTATTATCTTTTAATAGATAAATGAAATATCATTGAATTTTGGAGGCCTAAAATTGGAAGAAAAACCGATCAATTTAAATGAAGCATTAAGCGGAATTCCAGTTCAACATCGGGCGGTTTTTCAAGCTGCAATCAGAGGCTGGCAGAACTGTATTGATTTTGAGGTTGACAGGTTTGTCATGGAACTCAATGCCAGCAGAACACTTGAAACTTTTTCGCCTTCTCAGCTGAAATCAGTTGATCAAATACTTACCAATTTGCTTTTTAATAACAGGATGAGAAGCTTGCCGGAACTGTATTCTGAAGACTTGCTGGATATACATAGTTTCTTATTGGATTTTGCAAAACAATTCTTGGATGCCTGCCAAATGAGAAATTATGTTCCTTCAAAATTTTTTGTAAAAGTTTTTTTAGAAGACGTAAAATATTTTACCATTACTGGTAATCACAGATATTTTGCCCATTTGAATCTGATTGGCTCAATTTATTATTTCAAAGTTATTGATTTTGTTGATTCATCTTTATTTAGCGAGTTTCTCGAAAAAGAATGTGGAGTGGTTAAAGGAAGCTCAGACGATAATCTGGTAGTAAAAGGCTTTGATTTAAGGCAGTTGGCAAAAGATTGCATTCAGGATTTAACAGGCTTTTTACATACCAGGCAAACTGAGTTTTTTAAACTGAAATTTAGATTTACACTTGCTCTTTTTAAACAAATTCCAGGGCTCTCTGAAGAATTTGCAGCTTTACCGGAAATTATTTGCTGGTTCCGACGTCTTTGTGATTTTGGCGATCAAACCTTTATTTCTCGTGGAAGATTGCCCTCTGATGGCGTAGACGGAATTAAAAGATTATTAATCAGTGCTGGGCCTGATTTGCCCTCAAGCTGGGGTGAGGCTCTGTTGGATGCTTTTAACCGGGGCGAAAAGCATGACGAAATTGCCGAAAACTCTGAGCCTATGCTGACTGTTGAATGGGTTTATTCGGAATTGTTGAAAGAAATTGCAGGTGACGGTGTTTTAACATCTGCAGAAGAAGAAATTCTTCGCAACATGAGAAATTACCTGGAAATTTCCGACGAAAGTTATCGAAGGATATTTAATCAGGCCATACAAATGCCGAGGCATCTGGATCGTGACTTTGATCCATGCGTTTTTTTCCGGAACATAGTAAAGATAGCCATGGCTGATGGAATTCTGGAGCCTGATGAAAAAAAGCTTCTGGTTAAGGTCTCGAATGCTCTTTCAGTGGAAAAGAACATCGTTTTAAAGATATTTGAAGAAGTAGTTAATCTGCCAAGAGAAGAAAATGAGTTTGCCCGATCAGATTCAAGATCCTGCATTGACGATAAATTGAAAGATTCGTGGCTAAATTCAATGAAGTTAAAAATAGACCTGAAAAGTTCTGAGGCGGGAAAACATATCGCAAATATTGCAGAGAATTTGCAGGAAGATAAACTCTATTTGCTCGAATCTTCTGGTTCATTTGATTTTCCCGTGATTATCCATTTAACCAGAGAAAAGAGGCGAGATCTGGCCAGAAACCAATACAAAGGCGGAAGCGTCAATCTCCGGTGGAGCCACGATAGCGCCAGCCATATGGTAGTAAAAAACCTTTCTTTGAACAGTGAATCTTATGCTTCCTTTGCTTCTGATATAGATGAAGAAAACATAAGGTCAGCTATAGAAAGAGCTCTGAAGAAATCAAACGGCAGATATGGATTTGCTTTGGTAAGTTTCCCTTCGGCAACGCCGGTTTATTTCTCGACAATAGAAGGTGGAATAGATCTTAGCGGGGAAGTGAGCAGATTTTACTCTTTGCTTGATCAGGGTACTTTTCCGGAACTTGATGAGTTAGATGCGCTGGTTAAAACCAGCAAAGAAATCGCAGAATCTTACCGAGTAAGAGGCCTTACTATGGTGTATGAAGCAAAAGAACGGTTCAAAAAAGGTTTGGGGGCTGATAAGCTTCTGGCGGTCGCCAGAACGGACTTTGAATTTATGATTAAAAAATGGCCGGCGATGCCAGAGGGTTACGTTGGGTTGGCGATGGTCAACAGACAGGAATGCGAGTTCCTTGGACAGGCAGAGAAGATGGCGGTTGCAATGAAAAATCTGGAAATTGCCGAAAAACTTTTTCCTGCCAATGTTTCAACCAGAATTACCTACGCATTTTATGGGTCATTATTATGGATTCACGACCCTGAGCAGTTGATTGAATTTGAAAGAACGCAATTAAGTTATTTATTCTGTTTTCAGCCTGATCACCATGAACTGATCGAACTATTAGAACAATTTAAAGAACGTTTTAAAATTGATTTTAGAGATCTGGCGTCTTTTGGAACTGTCGATACTAGTTTGCAGTAAATTGTTTCAGCTAATTGCTGGCACCCTATTCAATTTATTGTGCGGTATCATGCTTTTATGGAAGAACAATCGAATCCGCAACAATGTGAAATATCTCTTGAACTTGAGCAGAAACTGAATGATATAAAAGATCGCTGTATGCCGCCGTCACGAATGTGGCATAAGGGGGCAGAGACCAAACGGAAATTTACGCACACTAAGGAATTTTTGAGCCATGATAATCAGCTTTCAGTGCGGGCGCTCATGCTTTGCATAGATTCTCTGAAGAATAAAACTAAGAAGTAGCTGTGCTCTTTTTTGAAACAAGCAGAATTACAACCAGCCACCAGAAAAGGATAAAAACGATTTTAAGGGCTGGCAGGTATTCAGAAACCGGTTCCCAGATTGACCATGGAATTTCAACACAGGATGGGTTGTCATCAACAATTACAACAGTATTTGGATCAAGACTGGCACTTATCTGGCCAAGGCGATCTTTAGAGGCGCTGAAGTCAGCCTGAAGCGTCTGACCAATCTTGATTCCGGAATCCGGCGATAAGACCGCCCAAACATTAAAATTCCGGCCAGGTGAAAAAATATCGTTGTCAGTAGAGTCGATAATTTCTACTTCCAGCGATGTTATATCTGGAGCGTGGTATCTTGCTGCATCGAGAATTTTAAAGGTTACCCCATTGGCACCAAAGCCCATTAATGCCATCAGGTCGGCAGGTAGAAGCATAAATGCCAGAATAAACACGGCAATCAGCGGAGCTCGCATGAATCTGGGCGCTGTTGGCTTCAAGAGCTTACCTCCACGTTATCTGGATCAGTTTCTTTAATCTCACCTTTAAAGACTCCTCTATCAGCGATTTCTGAATTATGCAGACACTTTAAAAGCCCTATGACGAGAAGTAGCAAACTCAATATGAACATGATCAAAGCTAGAGTTGGTCTTCGATAAATTGTCCCATTAAATAAACGGAAGCCGTTTTGCGCCGCGTAGGCAAACCAGAAAAAAGTTGCCGAAGCCATGTATCTGGCACCGACCTTGTTGAAATAAATGCATAAAACAGTCGGGACAAAAACACACATTAGCAAAATCGCAATTTCAGAGACACCTTCAATAGAATGGAATGGCGAAAAGAGCCTGATAAATTCCTCTGTGGCTGCTGCAGAAAAAAAGATCGTAGTATCGAGCAGGTGAAATTGAAGCGGATGAAGATTCCACCAGGCACAGATCGTAAAAACGATCAGAGCAAACCAGACCTGCAGCCGATTCCGATTGCTGTATCTGCCAATTAGTTTGTTCATATTATTTTTTTTGCCCGGCGACAACCCGATGACCGAGTCTGTAACAAACTTCGTCGTTGGTTCTTGCATTAGATTCTCCTGAAAACTTTGCTTTCATCTGCACTAAATTATACAAAAAGCAGGTCTGGGATACACTTTTTTTATGCTTCGAAAACTCATCTCATAAGTTGTTATTGTTTTGTATTTGGTTCTGTATTTTGGTTCGAATCTTTTTGTCCTGGATTGTTGTCCGATTTGTATTTAATTTGCATTTTTTTTGTCATCGAACGCAAAGCTCAGCAGTTTCCTTTCGGACGTCCACTGGAGCACCTTGTTCACACCTATCGATTGATCGTTCTTACACATCTGACATAGTTGAACACATATCGCAAATCGCCTTGTGGGCCGAAATATTGTGGGTAATCTCCGGCATTTCCAGATTTTGGATCACTGCGTTGCGCGCCAGCGCCATGTACATCCATTAAGCGACCATGCATGAGTCCCTGCGCCGCTCCAAAAGCGATATAGACGGCCGAGGCATAGGGATTGCGCCCTTCGAGGTGCGTCGTGCTTGTCCAGAAATAGGGATACTGCTTATTTCCCTCAGGATCTTTGATCGCCGTGGTTTCAAACGCCAGCGCAATGGCAGCTGAAACGCTGGTTTGAGGAGAACGCGAATAATCCACTATGCTTTGTAGTTCTTTTGCATTAGGTAATCGCCAGTCTTCATGCCCGCCCAAGGTAAGATTCTCTGAATACTTCAGGGCCATTTCCCATGTCAGACCCTTTTGACTATCAGCCTTTTGCCACATTAGTCCGGTTGCGACATCGCTTACGGTGCCGTCACCGTTGTCAACAAACTTATTTTTGCCGTAGTCCTTGTTTCCCCGCACGAAGCGGAAATACATTCTGTTGGGTCGACCATCGCGGGGTTTGTATTTGGGGTATCCCTTTATGCGTCCGTCAACAAAATTTACCCCAAAAACGGTCTCATCATTTCTCATCGTCCTGCCAACATATTCAGTTGAACTCCATGTCTGCGCGTCAATCTCGCGCTCTCCCACGCTGGTATTGCCATGCGGTTGGTCGAAATATTTCGTCTCTATGAATGGCTCAATTGCTCTTTGTCCCTGAACTCTGCCGGTAAATATAATGAGAGAATAGAGCTCTTTTATCGAAGGAACACGCCAATCGTGGAAACCTCCAACGCCAGACTCCCCGGCTCGGCGGAAGGCCTCATCAAACGGCATTTTCTCACCCATTACTTTCTGCCACATAAGGCCGGTCACATTATCTGTTATGGTTCCATCTGCGTTATCGGTATAGGAAGGAGTGTTGATTTTGTATTGTGCATCCTGGCCAAAAAAAGCGTCGCCCAGTTTCGGATTTGGGATAATCGATGTGTTACCATAGAAATCGTTAACTCCAGTATCTACGGTCTTATAAGTTGGTTCGATCTGCTGCGACGCGCCCTCAGCATGTAAATTAAAGAAGATGACTAATGTAAGAATCAGTGCCTGTAGAACTCTTTTCATTATGCAAGACTCCATTTTATGTGCGAACGCCAGTCGTGACCGGAAATAAGACCCGCGCCCGCCTCGTTTTTCGCTTCTACGACTGGCTATGGCTTTTTTTCATCAATACAATAAGAAACAATTTCTTCGCAGTGAATTGCTGTTGTATTTAAAAATGGGATGTCAAATTTGCTTTCCGTTAAAATTAATGGCAATTCAGTACAGCCTAATATTAATGAATCTATTTTGTCTTTATCCACCATTCTTCTAACAATAGCTAGAAGCTCGGCTTTTGTGGACTCTTTGAATATACCTAATTCAATTTCTGAAAACAATTTATGGTGGATAAACTGTTGCTCCTTCTCCGAAGGAACAACAACGGATATACCCCTTGAAATAAATGGTTGTTTATAGAAATCTTCCGTCATTGTGAGTTGTGTGCCCATTAATCCAATATTTTGTAGCCTCATGCTATTGGCTTTGTTGCATGTCGCTTCAACGATACTTAGAAGTGGTAAAGGTGATTTTGATTTTATTTTATCAAATACGATATGCGGAGTATTGGACGCGATTACAGCAAATGCTGCGCCAGCCCGATGAAGTGCGGAAATTTTTTCTAATAACCAATCAGAAAGTCTGAGCCAGTCATTTGTCTTAACAATTTCCATGAGCTCATTAAGATTTGCGCTGTAGACGATAATCTCTGGGTATGCCAAATCAGCATACTTCGTATTGAATGCTGCAATGATTTCTTTGTAATAATCTACCGTTGATTCCGGGCCAATTCCCCCAATTATTCCAATGGTTTTCATTGTTTCTTTCTTCCTATTTTTGCCGAACCTGCAAGCTCTCTTAGCAGACATCCCACTGCGATCAAACACAGCAATTCACAGCTTACATTCGTGTGCAATCAATCACGGCACATCTTCGCCACATCAAGCAAACCATACAACCGAAACAGTATTGAATTCAAGAACAATCTTTTGCTCACGTCACGTTGTCTTATTGTCCTATATTGTTGCCCAATTTGCATTTAATTCTTCATTCCTTGGCCATAGCGCCGAGTTTATCGGCTTCGCGTCCGTTGAGCGATTAGTTATGGCTATACCACAGGTTAAAATCCAATGCATCGTCGCTATCCACCCACCACGGAAAAATTTCTTGTCTGTCCGGGCTGTTTGTCCGAGCATTTGCACTTCCAGAATAATTGTAACCGTACCAGGCATAATCTCCGATGGCATTGCTGCCATTGCTGCCGGCAAAAGCTTTGCTATAGCCTGTAATATTCACACCACCGACCATTGCTCCTGGCTCGCTATCCTGGTCAGCCCCCCATTGCAGCCCACATCCATTCCATTTCAGTCGGCAGGCGGTAGAGCCGTTGGATGACCAATCGCAGGTTGCTGTATTCCAATCGGCATTATCAGTGGTTGGTATTTCAGCGAAAGTCAGACTGCTAAAGTTCACGCCGGTTACGCTGTAAGCCTTATCAAACCCCTCAGCAATACTCAGCTTATTACAAAAAGCTATGGCGTGATACCAGTTCGCCTGTTGCACCGGGTCAGTAATTCCACTGGAATACATTGTATTGCTGGGGTCAATTCACATGATTGCCAGATACTGCTCCCTGGTTATCTCATGCAGACTCATTCTGAAAGCAGTCACAGAAATTGTGTTTGCAGGTGTACTACCGCGCTGAAAAGTTCCTGCAGGAACATACTTCAGAGTGCCAATATTGGCTGAAGTATAATCAGACACAGCTGCTGTAATTGCTCCATTATCCACTGCGCAAGCATGTTTCACAAGGCAAATAAAAATTAAGCACAATACCAAACACCCTGACAATCGTTTGCTGAGCATATAATTCCTTTTTCATTCTTCGTTTTTTGCTGCGACCCAAGACGGGTCATACGCTCGACAATGGCTTCTTAAAGATCATCTCGCTATATTCTTTTCCGAAATAGTGGATTCTAACCCACAGAAAAGTTTCAGGCAACTGTTTTATTTTGCGGGCTAAGATTCATTTAATAACGTACCCTTTCTGCTGTAAATTGCCCCGAACATAGGTGCCCAGCTTTTCGAAAATCTTTTCAACATGATCTTTCAAAGAAGGTTCTACTCTGGCTCTAATCGTTGCAGTTTTTGACATATTAATCACCTACCTGCATATATTGTAGCCCAAACGAGGAGCAAAGCCGAAGGTGCTTCATTCTGAAGGTAACCATGGCTGTGAAGATTTGTATTCAATTTCTTTAATTGTATTCAGCCCTCCCTCTTTACCCGATTAGAAATTTGATTTTATTTTTGGCCATTTTAAATGTCTAATATCGATCTCAAAAACAACATTGTCTAGTGACTCAATTCCATCAATATTTTTGAAGTATAGTATAAGAAAAGAGTTTGCTAAATCATCATTTGGAAGCCAAATCGATGTCCCGAAATGATGGTCTCCGTCGCATCGAAGCCAATCTATAAAAGCAGGTTCCCATTGCCTTACAACACGCCCATCTCTGTCACGAATTTGCCATAAAGAGGAATTCGGAACAATTTGGCCTGCGTTAACCCACTTTGAACTGCACTCATCCAACTTTACTTCCTTCAATTCAGTTGGAACCAAGAGCTCTTTCACTTCAGAACATGGTCGTTTCAACGTAACGATAGTATCAAGAATTGGGAAATTTCCTGGTCCAATTGATGGCACCAAATGAAAATACAACTGGGCATCAGTAATTGGCTTGTCAAAATCATCTGGTGTAATTTTAATTCGTCTTTTTTCAAATGGAAAAAACTCTTTTCCCGGTAGAAACGGTGAATATATCGTGGACTCTGGTTTCTCTGCGAGTGAAATAATCGCTGGTGAAGTGAGAAAAATTATGCAACAAATAATTAGTCGAACTTTCATCTATTCTCTCCAACCCGTGATCCGGCCTAGTTTTTCGAGTCTATGCATTTGTTGAGCGCTTTCTTTATTCATTTGATTATGGGGTTTATTATCATACTGCCCAGTTTATTTTAATCTTCTTTTTCTTTTCAACACAATCTCGAAGGTAAAAGTTTATCAGTTGCTGATAAGGAACTCCGATTTCTTGGGCCAGATCTTTGAAATAGGTGATAATATCTGAGCTTAAGCGGATAGTTACTGGTTTTTTCAATTCCTTAGTATATGGATTTTTCTTCGATTCTGAAAAATTGTATTCTTTTCTCATAAAAACTCCTGATATTGCTTCGCTTCTCTATTTGTGGCTTTGCGAGCCGAGATGATTCTTACGGTTTTTTGATTTTGTCGGTAACAGTGGCAAACGGTAAGAAGTCGCACGTTTGCATAAATTCCAAGCAAAACAAACCGATCTTCGTCATCTGAATGTTCAGGATCAGGAATGATTCGTGCATTTTCGTCCAGAAAAACACTCTGTGCCTCTTCAAAAGAGACACTATGCTTTTTCAGGTTGATCCTGGCCTTATTCTCATCCCATTCAAAAACAAACATATATTTATATTGTATTTACTTTGTAAATTCTAGTCAACCTTTTTTTCTAGCCAGAACTTTCAAAAAAGGAAAAACAATCTTAGCAAAATAGACCGTCTAAATTGGGGCTAAATTTTGTTTTCTTGTCATGTTAGCGGATCTGCGCTAACGCCTGTCGCGCCCGGCCCTCAATTTTCCGAGTCTACGCATTTGTGTATGCCCGACACGGGCGTGAACTTATGAGGTGAGATCATTTTGGTGGTCAAGTCCTCTGTATTGGAAGTCATATGATGAATATTTATCATACAATACTAGCCGAAGGCAATGGCGGAGCTGTGAAGCTCTGTCAGAAAGAAGCCGGAGTGCAAAGCCACGAGCTGACGAACAGCTGTCGATACTGATCTGGCGAAATTCTTTGATACGGTAGAACACGATGTTCTAATGTGTCGAATAGCCAGAAAGGTTCATGACAGAAGAGTTCTCAGCCTCATCGGAAAATTTCTGCGCGCTGGTGTGAAGATAAAGGGCCGTTGCCAGAAGACAGTCAGAGGCGTACCTCAGGGAGGCCCGCTCTCGCCACTATTGGCAAATATCATGCTCGATGATTTTGGCAAGGAGCTGGAGAAGCGCGGTCTCAGGTTCGTGAGATACGCTGACGACTTCATCATCTTTGTTAAAAGTCGTCGCGCCGGAGAGCGGGTAAACGCAAGCATTCGCCGATTTCTTGAACACCGTCTGAAATTGACGGTTAACGAGGAAAAGAGTTGGGTTGGCTCGACAGACGGGACAGAATATCTTGGTTTTGTATTCAAGAAATTCAAGGTTCGGTGGTCGGATAGTGCCTTCTTAGAATTCAAGCGGCGGGTGCGTAAACTGACTGGCAGAAGCTGGCGCTTTATGTCTTCATGTTTATTATACATAATCTTATGCTAGAAAAAATTGGAGGGTTGTCAAAGCAAAATATCTTTGAAATCGCGACAAAAATGGCAATTTTCTCCTCTTAAAAGCTCTATTTTACACTATAAGTGATTCTCTAAGACTAAACTTTACGTTCTTTTTAGTAAAATATCTAGTGTCATGAATTTTTTTGTTGGTTCGACCTGAGGTGCCTAGGGTGATTTAATAACATTCCAAAAAGTTTTTCCATTTTTTAACACTATTTTAGGAATTAGTTAGTTTTGATCAGTTTTCTAGTTTGACTTTCTCATTTCTTTTTCTAAGGGAAGCTGCAATAATATACAAAGGTGGCCAAGGGCCAGTCAGCAAGGTTACCTCCGTTCAGGACAACAAGGACGAGGGGCACCTGCATCTTTGTCTGGAGTCCAGCAAATTCGCATAGCAGGTTCTGCTCTGAACAAAGACGGATAAAGGCGAAGGTCCCATTTAGAGTTGATTTTCCCCAAGAAAGGGGGAGGGACTGTTTTTGAAATAATATTTAGAGAGGAATAAACATGAAAAAATTTTTGATCGTTGTGTTTGGGCTGTTACTGGTTTGCCAATTCCCGCTCCTGGCAAAAGACCATGGTCGGGGGAAAGAAAAGCAAACTAAAGTTAAACAACAAAAGGCGAAAGAAAACAAGGGTCATGGGAAGTTTTCGCAAGATGATCAGGGATCCCAATACCAATCAGGCAAGCATCAAGAGAAAGCCTGGAAGAAAAGCAAGATTTCCCATGCCGAAAAGCAGGTCCTTAAGAGGCACTACCTCCAACTGAATTACCATTCACGGTATGGATACTACCGTAATCTACCACCTGGGCTGGCCAAGAGGCTGGCTGATGGAAAAGGTCTGCCTCCCGGTTGGCGGAATAAAATCATTATCGGCGAGATCTTACCCACGGAGATCTACTATCAGACAAATTATCTACCGGTGTATATAATCGAATATCTTCCGCCACAACCGGAAGGCACCCAACTAGTGGTTGCAGATGGGAAGATAATTCGCTTGATCGAGGCAACAAAAACCATCATTGATGTGTTCGACATCCGCTTACCCTGACCAACTTTTGTAAGTCTTGTAAGTCCATTGCCCCTTATTTCCTGACTGCAAGAAAGTTCAACCAGTTGGTCTGTCGATTTATTGCGAAACTTTCGATTCTATTCATGTTTTAGACATAACGCTTATCGTGAACTGAGATGAGAGACGGGCGCGGGTGTTGCTTGCGCAAGCCCCGTGATCCGGCGGCCAATTTCCGCGTCTACGCGATTGTTCTTGCTCTTATTTATTAATTCTGAGTTCACAAAGCCGCCAAACTTTTGTATTAAGGATGGTGAACAGCGTATTCATCCAGCAATCTTCGAATCATTTTTTGATACTGAGTATTGTATTTTTTTGCTTCATTCTTGAAAAATTCAACACTTGTTTTGCTCAGAGAAATGGTGATTTTTACAGTCTCTTCTTTTAAAGCCAATTCCTCTGGGGACGGCAGAAAGTCAGGAATAATTTTTACCTTACCCATTGGCTCATCCATCCTAAATTCCCGGCCTTATTGTAACGATGGTGGTGAAACCTCTATTGCATGGTAAAGCTCAGCTTGTCGCTTGGTTATTTCACCGGGCCGTAGCTCATGGCCAGGCTGCTCGAAACATTCAATAACGTCGAATTCATCGAAAAGTTCCTGCATGGTATATTTCTTGAACAGGTTTTTTTTCTGCATCTTCTTTTTGATGTATGAAAGAAAAATCAGAGCAATAAATTCTACGAATAGCTTCCCATCAAGGCTCTGGTCTGAAGAAACGGCTGTTCTGCTAAAATTCAGACGTTCTTTCAGGTTTCCGAAGGCCTTCTCGACAAGATCTTTGTTGCGATAGATTTCAAGAGCCTTTATTGGGTCTTTAATTTCGTTGCTGAGCATTGCGAAGTAGCCGTAATTCTTTTTTGCTTTGTCAATGACATCTTGTTTGGCAGTAGCCTTTGCACCTCTAACTGGAGTGGTTTTTACATCAAAATACTTGTCGTATAATTTCGCATGTTCCGGTTTTATCGTGCCACTTTCCAGTTCTTCCTGTAACGTGCAGAGCAAATTATGGAGATTTTTCTCATCTTCAACTGCTCTTTCGCTGTTGAAATAAAGGTGTAGATAAATACGCCGCTGCGCCTTAAGCTTGTCACCTTTGTATGGGCGGTCTTGAGAATAATCCCAGTTAATGGTGCTTGAACTGGCATATAGATCATATTTCTGGCTGTAGTTGGTCCACGTGCTCATTTCATCGCGTTTAGAATCAAGCACGCTTTGCAGCAGCTTCAGTGAAACTTTCGTTGCAATGAGAAATTTCAAGTGGTTCTTATACAGGTCGTTGATGTTGGCTTCGCTATAAAAGCCTCTGTCCATAACAAGTTTGATTTTATCAAAGCCGAGAAAATCAATGTCAGCAAGAAGATTCTTTACGGTCTTAACGTCAGATATGTTGCCGGCAAGTTTCCGGTAATAGAATGGCAGGTTTGACTCTTCGCCGAAAAGCATTGCGAGATTTATCTGGGGTAAGTGCTCATGATCTTTATTTACACCGAATCTAACCTGATTAAGACACTTTGAATAGCTTGAAATTGAAGTTGTGTCATAAACCCAATATTCTTGCTCTATCCGGCGTTTCCCCTGCAGGCGAAAGAAATACTCACGGGACTCTTCAGAGATGGAAGCAAACAACTCACTGCTTCTTTGCGACGGTATGACCTTTCCAAAGGGGTGCTTATGCGTGGCTGCCCACCTTGGGAACCGACTCAACGGATTTTTATCTTCAAGAATGAGGTAGTATGCTATTGACAGCAGCTGCTTATATGTGTCGGGAAAACATTTTTTCAGGTCGGCGGTAATACCAATTTTTTCACCTATCGAATCGAATAGATAGGTCGCGCCGTAAAAACTCCGTGAAACGTCGGTTATCGGAATCGGGCCGCGTTTGCCAATATCCGCCTTTTGTGCAGCGGCAGCTTTTTTGCGGGTCGGAATTATCTCCCTGGTTTCAGGATCTACCCGGCCGAGACATTTTCGCGTCGCGCGCGATTGCTGCTTTTCCTTATCCCAGAATGAGACTGACTCGTAAGCATAAGTAATCCCGGTTTTCTTGCTGGTTTGATAAACTATTGCCGCCATTTAAGTTACCGCCTTTCATCGTTATGCTTATAAAAAATGTAACGATGAAAATTGTCAAGCAAAAATAGTCGAAAATACGAAAATTAGCGGATTTAAAATCGGTTAATCGTTACAGATTTCCGGGAATGCAGGTTACAACGGAAACAATCTTGTAGCCAAGAACAATTTTTTGCCCGCGTCACCTTGTCATATCCTTATGAATGGAGTTCTGTGTTTTGGTTCGATTTTTTTTGTCCTGGATTGTTGTTCGATTGTATTAAATTCTTAATTCTTTTTTTGCTGTAACGCCTGTCATGACCGGAAATGGTTGACGGGCGCGGGTGTTGCGTAAGCAAGACCCGTGACAGGCCTCATTTTCCCTCTCTACGCACGTTAGCCAGCTTTCTATTTTGCATTTTGTTTTTTCAAGATTGCTTCAATGATAGAATGTTGTTCTTTGGGACCTTGCCCGTGCTGATGAATTGGCCCCAGTCGCTCTGAATGGTGTAAAATTTCGCAGGAAGGGAAAAGTTTCGTTACTTCTCCCGGTAGCAGGTAAGTCCGATGATTCCCTTGTTCATCCAAGAATGAATTGGAATCTGGATCTTTGGA
>Ga0180007_10000349_pt1 | contig 81169 bp, 66 predicted proteins | sample MM_PC_MetaG_FD_121122 | JGI IMG/M metagenome (GOLD analysis project Ga0180007, IMG submission 121122) | Groundwater microbial communities from the Aspo Hard Rock Laboratory (HRL) deep subsurface site, Sweden - MM_PC_MetaG | ecosystem: Environmental > Aquatic > Deep subsurface > Groundwater...
GGAGCAGGACCATTTCGAGGGTCTGGCCCACGGCCTTGAGACGCTGGACGTCGATGGCGATCCAGTCGTCTCCGGCCGAACCGACGCTCCAGTCTCCGAGCCACCCCTCGGTCCAGGCGAGGTATTCATCGCTAGCCATCAGGTGGGCTTCGATGGGGCGCGGCGGCCGGACATAGGGCCAGACCGCATCCTGCACTCGCTGGGCTGTCCGATTCCAGGCGGTGGCGGCGTCTTCGCGGACGTGTTCCGGCACGTCGCCCAGGGTGAACGTGATCTCCGACAGGGGGGCGGCCACGGCGGCGGCTCCCAGGGCGAGGATCGTCAGCAGGAGTATCCCGGTCCTCAACGTGGCTCTCTTCCGGTCGATGATCGTTGACACTGAGCGTGATCGCCGTGGATCATGGCTCAAGCCGGTGCCGAGCGCAATGTCAGGACAACTCCGAGGTGGAATCTTGACCGACCCCATGACGATCCTCACGACCATCCGCGAGAGGCTCACCTCCACAACCCTGGTCACCGCCCTGACCGGCGCCGGGATCTCGGCGGCGAGCGGCATACCCACGTTCCGCGGCGCCGCCGACAGCCTTTGGGAAAACGTGCGGCCCGAGGAACTGGCCACTCCCGAAGCCTTCCACCGCGACGCCGCCCAGGTCTGGCGCTGGTACGACTGGCGCCGCGGACTGATCGCCGACTGCGAACCCAACGCCGCCCACGAAGCCCTGGTCCGTCTCGAATCCCTATGCGAGCGCGTCACCGTGGTCACCCAGAACGTCGACGGCCTCCATCAGCGGGCCGGCAGCCGACACGTCTACGAATTCCATGGATCGATCTGGAATCTGCGCTGTATGAGCTGCGGGCACGCGACGTCCAACAACGTGGTGCCGCTGCCGCCTCTGCCCACGTGTCACATGTGCGGCGGGCTGCTGCGGCCGGGTGTGGTGTGGTTCGGTGAGGCGATCGACCCCGATGTCATGCGCGAATCGATCGACGCGGTCACCGAGTGCGATCTGCTGCTGGTCATCGGCACATCCGGGCTGGTCCATCCCGCTGCGGGCCTGGCACGAGCCGCCAAGGAATCAGGAGCCACCGTGCTCGAATTCAACCTGGAGGAGGGCGGCGTGAGCGCCTGGGTCGACCACTTCATCCCCGGCAGCGCCGACGTCACCCTCCCTCTTTTCGTCGGAGAGGACTGAGTCTTGGCCGAACGCACGGTCCTTTTGATCAACAAGTTCTACCATGACGTCGGACCCGCCGGCGGCGTCGGCCGTTACTTGCTGCAGGAGGAGGAAGACCTCATCGCCCGCGGCTGGACGGTCGTGCCCTTCGCCATGAAGGACGAGCACGCCCTCGCCTCGCCCTGGGACCGGTTCTTCGTCGAAGCGCACGACTACAGTTCGGTGCGGTTCTCCCCCGCCGCAGCGTCGTCGCTGATCTGGAACCGAGAAGCAGCCCGCAATCTCGACGCCCTGCTGCGGGAAGTGCGCCCCGACGTGGTGCACATCCATAATGCGTACCATCACCTGAGTCCGTCGATCCTGCCCGTGCTGAAGCGCCACCGCCTGCCGGTGGTGATGACGCTGCACGATCTGCGGCTGCTCTGTCCGGCCATCCACATGCTTCGCGACGGAGCGCCGTGCGAGCGGTGCAAGGACGGGCGGTTGTGGAATGCTGTCGCGGGGTCGTGCGTGAAGGACTCGCGGACGGCGTCGTTGCTGGCGGCGGTGGAGACTTGGCATCAGCGATCGCGGGGGCTGTACGAATCGACGGTGAGTCGGTTCCTGTGTCCGAGTGAGTTTTACGTCAAGAAGTATCGGGAATGGGGGTATCCCGAAGACAAGCTCGTTCCACTGCCCAATTTCGTCGACGACGATCGGTTCAGACCCAACGAGGAGCTCCCCCGTCACGAGTATCTCTACTTCGGGCGACTCTCGAAGGAGAAGGGGCTGGCCACGCTGCTGAAGGCCCACGCCCTGTGGCGGGATGAACGGGCTGCAGCAGGTCGGGAGCCGCCTCCCCTTCTGAAAATCGCCGGCTCGGGTCCGATCGCGGATGACCTGAAACGGCTGGCTGTCGAACTCGGTCTCGACGAGGGCATCTTCCTCGGCGCCCTTCCTCCGTCCGAACTCGAAGCACTGCTGCCGAACATGAAATTTTCGGTGCTGCCTTCGGAATGGTACGAGAACGGGCCGCTCTCCCTGTTGGAATCCCTGTCCTGCGGCGTGCCGGTTCTGGGAGCTGATATCGCCGGGATTCCGGAATGCATCGACGATGGCGTCGAAGGGGTGCTTTTCGAGAGCGGGCGGGTCGATGCCCTAGTCGTAGCCCTTGAACGGGCCGAAGGGCTCAAATTGCCGGCGCGATTGGCCGCGCGGGCTCGGATCCTGGCCCGACATCGACGCAAGAGGCACATGGAGAGCCTGGAAGCCCACCTCGTCGAGGTGGCCGGGGAACATTCACCCTTCCCCTCTCCCGAGCCGTAGACACATACGGCCGCCGATCCTGGATCGACGGCCGCGCGCTTTCCGTGGTGCTCAGTCCACCAATCGAATCGGCACCTCCAGCACCAACCTTCCACCACTCTCGCCGGCTTTGCGGTCCAGGGTCCGCTCGTCCAGCAACCGCACGGCGCCGTAGGGATGCATGCCGTCCGGAGCCGTGGGCCAGGTCTGCTCGAAGGCAACCTCGACGGTCGTCGGAACACCGCAGTGCAAGACCAGAGTCGAGCCGTGGGGGGGTGTGACCGAGCCTTTGACCGGCTTGGACAGGGTCCGACGTTCCTCGGCGTTGAAGCTCCACTCCTCCATGTCGGCCGCCCTGGCGAAACCTCCGACGACCTGCAAGGTGAAGCTCGCACTGTCTCGACCGTCGGGCAGGTTCAGGGAGAGGTCGCAAACCAGGCCGTTGAATCCGGTGTTGCGAACGGCGCCGCCCTCGGAGTCGAGAATGTTCACGGCACAGTCCGTGAACAGGTTGGCCGTGGCTTCGTCCATCTCGAGATGGAACTCGGCGCGCGGCAGGTCGGGCGTCAGGGTGAAACTGTGGGTCCAGACGTCGTCGTCCTCGACGGTCACCTCGTGCTCCTTGAGGAATCCTTCGACGGCAGCGGTGGCTCGACCATGGAAAACACCGCGGTAGCCCCGGGTGATCTGCAGTTCGGTTTTGGCGCTCTTGCCTGCCTTTGCCGAGAGGGCGGTGATTTCGGCCGGCTGCACATCGTAGGCATCGAACGACACGGTGAGCTTGTAGTCCGTGTCGACCAGATTGGCGATGGCAGCCACCACGTTCATTTCCCAGATACCGGGAGCCAGGGCAGGAGCCGTGATCACGGTATCGGCGATCGGGCTTGTCTTGGGCCGGGCATAACCTCCGAAGCCACCCTTCACAGCGCCTTCCGGATCGCACACTTCGAGATAGCAGCCGGCGCCGGCCTTCGCGCCGACGTCCCTGCTCACCTCGAGGCGGCAGCGCATGGCGGTGGCTCCGACCGGGACTTCGACGAACCAGCGGTGGGTCGTCGAGGCTTTCAGATCGCCTCCAACGAAGGTGTATTGGCTGTTCCAGTCAGGGGCCTCAGTGATCACCACCGTGTTCCAGAGGGCGAACTCGCGGGAAGCCAAGCCGCTCAGATCCCCGCCGTCGAGGGAACCGATGACCCGCGCCGAGTAGACGCCGGCTTCGGCCATGCGGTCGTCGTCATAAGTCACGTCGACGGTCATGGCCATGTCGCCGCGCACGTAGCGTTTCTGTGGGATGACCTTGAGCCAGGGCGCCTCGCTCTTCAGGGTGAAGGAGCGGAAGAAGGTGTCGCGCTGGTCGGCGGTGAGGTCGGGATGAAAGACGGGGCTGACCTGAAAGGTCACCGTCTCCGGGGCGAAAGGCGCGCCCATCGGCGTGCGCCAGTAGGCCGCCGGGGCTTCACCGTCGGCCTGGAACGGGCAGGGGGCGCTGACCCGCCAGTCGAGCACCTGATGGGCCGAGTCGCTCCTGGCCAGGTCACGGAGCACAGTCCAGCTGCCGGCGATGTTCACCAGACCTCCGCCCTGTTCGAACAACTCCAGACCAGGCACCTTGACCGCGCCGGCGATCAGGGAGCGCTTGATCATGCCCCAGTGGACGGCCAGGCCCTCGGCGCGGGCGGCGCTCAGCAGACAGGCTACCGCGCCGGCGGTCTGGGGGCTGGCCATCGATGTGCCGTTGAACCGGGCGCTGCCGTCCACATGACCGGGCACCGTCGAGAGCGCCGAGCCTGGCGCCACGACGTCGGGCTTCATGGACTCGCCGCCGCGGCTGCTGAAGGCGAACAGGGTGTTGACCGGCAGATCGGCGTTGTAGAGGTCGGCCCCCGAAGCGCGGGAAAGGTAGGCGCCCGAAGCGATCACGCTCTGGCTCGCGGCCGGAATGCCGCTGGTGGACAGGCCCGGGCCCTCGTTGCCGTTGCTGGTGCAGAAGTAGAAGTCCGGATGCTCGGCCAGGATGCCGTCGAGCTCTTCGCCGATGGCTGACTCATCCTCTTCGACGCTGTTGATTCCGAAGCTCATGTTCACGACGACCGGCAGGCCGTACTTCTCGCCGAACTCGGCGGCGAACTCGGCGGCCTTCTTCATGCTCTCGGTGCGGGTGGCACCTCCGCTCAAGCGGTTGTCGCCGAGCTTGCAGCTGATCACCCAGGCACCCGGTGCAGCGCCGTGCATTCCGGCCTGGCCGCTCACCTCATATCCGGCGGCGATCCCGGCGCAGTGGGAGCCGTGAGAGCCCGTATCGTGGTGAAACTCGACGGTCGGCGCCTGGGGCGCACCCCAGCGATCGGCCTCGGCCTCGACGTTGACCGACCAGGCCATCAACGTGCGGCCCTCGTCGTTCTCCGGGTTGGTGAGGGTAAACAGGTCCCAGTTCACATGATAATCGCGCAACACGGTCTCGTCCCCCAGCTGACCGTCACCGTCCGTATCCACGATCACGATCCAGACCATCGTGGCAGCCCGTTCACGATCGACCGACGCGGCGGCGGTCTCGTTGAGTCCGGCCAGCATTTCGAGGCCACGCCCTCCCCCAAGGGCCTGCTCGACAGCGACACGCTCGGCCGCATAGACGAGAAACGCGAAACGGTCGGTGCGGTCGCCGTCGTCGTTCACATCCGGGAGACTGTTGCGGTAGGCGGGTTCGTCGATCACGCCCATATAGACGGGGCGGCGCGCGAGGTCCGACAGATCGGGAGTGACGGGCAAGGCATCGAAGCCCTCGAGGCGGTAGCCATCCGGATGAACCAGGGCGGAGCCGTCCTGCTCGATCTCTTCGACCGTGAACTCCCCTTCGGGCGTGAAGTCCCGGGCCTCGATCAGCTTGACACCTCCGAGGGATGTGGTCAGCAGGCCCGGAGCATAGCCGTCAACACCCGTATCCAGGATCGCGATCACCACGCCACGACCATCCCATTCGGGATGTGCAGCACGCCAGGTCACGGCGCCGATGTCGTCCGAAGGCAGATAAGGCCAGGGATCACGCTCAACGGCCGTCACCGGCTGGGCGAGGACGAACGAGACCGCGAAACACACGGTCAGGAACAAGGTTTTCAGGACGCTGGGCATGATTTCCTCCCGGATCTGGGGGTTTGGAGCGCGGGGACGCATGGTCTATAATAGGGAGTCGGGCCCGAGCTTCCAAGTGGAACCCCACGTCGGTCCCCACGTTCAAACTCCGGCTGCGGCCCACCCTCGGACCTACAGCCGTTTCGATCGAGAAAGGACCCCTGCACATGACAGATGTCAGCAAGATGCGCCGCGATACCCGCGTCGTGCACGCCGGACAGCACGGCGACCCCACGACCGGAGCCGTCTCGGTTCCCATCGTCCAGTCGTCCACCTTCCGCTTCGTGAATGCCGACCAGGGCGCCGACCGCTTCGCCGGACGCGACCCTGGCCACATCTACACGCGAATCGCGAACCCGACGATCCAGGCCCTCGAAGAAGCCGTCACCATTCTCGAATGCGGATTCGGAGGCATGGCGGCGGCCTCGGGCATGGCGGCGGTCAACACCGTCTACTTCAGCCTGCTGAGCCAGGGCGACCACATCGTGGCCACCGAGGCCATGTATGGACCGTCGCGGACCGTCCTCGAAACCCAATATTCCCGGTTCGGCGTGGAGTCCACCTTCGTGGATTCCGCCGACACCGAGGCCGTGCGGGCCGCCATGCGCCCGAACACCAAGCTGGTCTACCTCGAGACACCCGCCAACCCCACGCTCATGCTGACCGACCTCGAGGCCTGCATCGAGATCGCTCACGAGGGCGGCGCGCTGGTCTGTGTCGACAATACGTTCGCCACGCCGCTGCACCAGCGACCCATCGAGCTGGGCTGCGACGTCGTGCTGCACAGCATGACCAAGTACATCAACGGCCACACCGACGTGATCGCCGGCATGGTCGTGGTGAAGGACGAGGCGCTCTACAGGAAGATGCTCGGGGTGCACCGCAACCTCGGGGGCACCATGGACCCCCATCAGGCCTGGCTCGTGCACCGCGGACTGCGCACCCTGGCCCTGCGCGTGGACAAGGCCCAGGCCAACGCCATGGAGATCGCGGAGTATCTCGAGAACCACCCCAAGGTGGAGTGGATCCGCTTTCCCGGCCTGAAGAGCCACCCCCAGTACGCTCTGGCCCAGAAGCAGATGGACGGCCCCGGCGCGGTCATATCGTTCGGCGTGAAGGGCGGGCTCGCGGCTGGCAAAACGGTGATCGACAACGTCAAGCTGATGACCCTGGCTGTGAGCCTGGGCGGCGTCGAGACGCTCATCGAGCATCCCGCGAGCATGACCCACGCCGGCATTTCGGCCGTGGAAAAATCCGCCGCCGGCATCAGCGACGATCTGGTCCGACTCGCGGTGGGCTGTGAGGACGTCGAGGACCTGAAGGATGATCTGGCCCGTGTCCTGGACATGATCTAACATGAGCGGGTGGGCCACCCGGCCCGCCCGCTCTTCTCTCGATCCCCAAGGAAACCGATGCACAAGCAGTGGGTCGAAGCCAGCCACCTCGTTCGCAACGACGACTTGAGCGACGCTTGGAACGTCGACTACATCGGCCATCCCCTGCTCGACCCGACCTTCATCCAGCGCCCGACGCGGGTCGGACGGTTCTTCCGGATGATGTACAACCGCATCCTCACCGACGACGAGCTCTACGGCAACGAAGTGGCACGGATGCTCGATCCGGTCGGGGCCGAGAATCGTCACGGCCCCGAGGACCTCGTCCCTTTCCTGACCGAGGCCGACGCCTACGTGCGCGACCTGATCGCCCTGCTGCCCGACGCCGCGAGGGTGCACGCCAGGCCCCAGCCCCTGGTCTGCGCCTGCAACGACTTCCGGACCCTGCTCTCGCTGCTGTTCAGCCGCGAGGACACACGGGTCCGCTTCGAGGCCCAGCGCAAGCTCTACCTCGCCAAACTGCTTCTGGACATCGACCAGTCGCGCCATGTCCAGGACGGCCCCGCCCACAAGCGTCACTTCGAAGCCCTGCTGCGTCAGGGCATGTGGGAGCACGCCAAGGACACCAACAAGGTTGAAATTGGGTTCGAGATGGACGCCGACGGCGAGACCATCCACTACAATCTCGACCCCCGACCGGGCCAGCAGCGCTGGGAGTTCAACAGCATCTTCGTCTGTCGCGAGATCAACCGCCGCATGATTCCCCTCGACGTGCTGTACTACAACTGCCGCTTCAAGCGCACCGTCACGCCCATCAGCTACGAGATCGTCGACGGCAGCCATCACGTCATCGAGCGGAAGCGCTGGGACACCATGCGCGGCAACAGCAACGGTTCGATCGTCTCGAAGATGATCCGCAAGGGGATCAACAATCCGGCAGGCATCTCCGACATGCTGGGCGCCATCTTCGTGGTTCACGACGAGGAGGCCCTGAACGAACTCATCGTGCTGCTCGACAACGTGGTGGGCAATCCGATCGGCTGGCGCAACGTGACCGACACCTTCACCAGCGACGCCAACGGCTCGGCCCTCAACCGTCACTCGGGTCGGGGATACAGGGTCTTCAAGGGCGATCTCGACGTGCTCTTCCCGGACCCGGACCGCCGGCCCTACCGCTATCATGTCGAAGTCCAGATCTACACCCTCGAGGGTTTCCTGCGCACGGTGCATGGGGCCCACGACGCCAACCATCTTGCCTTGAAACTGCGTCAATTCCTACACGGGATCGTGCCGGCCATCTTCCCTCGCGCCGTGTACGGCGACCAGTGGGTGTCCCTCGGAGGACTGCAGTCTCCATCCCAATCCGACGGCGCCTCGGCTTGATCTCCCGGAGAGCTTCATGACCAGACGACTGGATGGCCGGCCCGCGCAACAGCTTCACCGGTACGGCGACCTTGTCTCGGCCCTGGTCGCCAATGTCGTGCTCATCGTGGTCATCCTGCAGATGAACATCCGACCGGCCGGGCTGCCGCTGCTCGGAATGGCGTACGCCGGGCTGACCATGGTGGGATACTACGGCCTGCCGCTGCTGGTCGCCGTGTCACTGGTCTGGCTGATCACCTGGCCGGTCAAACAGGCGACACGACCTCTCGGCCTGGCCGTCTGCACGTTGCTGATCGCCTACCTGCTGGCCGACGCCGTCGCCTTCCGCATCATCAAGTTCCACATCGACGCCTTCTGGCTGGAGTATCTGTTCAAGGACTTCGGCGGCCTCGGTCTTCCCTGGACGACCGTGGCCATGGCCGTCGTCGGATTCGGGGCCCTGGTCGCCCTCGAGTTCGCCATTTTCCGCTTCGTCCCACGCTGGGCCCACCCGCGGTTGTTCTCTCTCGGGGTCTGGATCGTGCTGCTGCTCAGTTTCGCTGCGAGCCAGATCACCCACATCGTGGCCTACCACGAAAACGACGCCCGGTTCACGAGCATCACGCCGCTGCTGCCGTTCTACATTCCGTTCACTTCGTATCGCAGCGCCGACATGTACGGTGATCTGCTGCCGATGGAGATGCATGACGCCGCCAAGGACGACTTCGGCGGCGGCACGCTCCGTTACCCTCTGCGTGACCCGGTTCTCGCAGGTACTCCGGCCGACAGCCTGCCCGACATCGTCGTGATCATGCTCGAGAGCTGGCGCTTCGATATGATGAACGCCGACGTCACGCCGCACATGAACGCCTTAGCCGAGCGTTCCTCCTCCTTCACCAACCACGCCAGCACCGGCAACCAGACGACCTGCGGCGTCTTCGGATTCTTCTACGGCCTGCACGCCACCTATTGGCCTGCGGTGAAGGCCAACAGCACCTCGATCGACAATCCCGTGCTGATCGACGTGCTTGAGGACCGCGGCTACGCCATGCGCGTGTTCGCGCGGTCGGGATTCGACCGTCACAAAATCACCGACACGCACTTCCGGGGCATCGACCTGGTGCAGGAGTTTCCGAGCCGCACGGTCCACGGCTGGGACCGCGACGCCACCGACCAGATCAAGGATTTCATGCGCGAAAACGTGGCCGCCGACCACAGGTACTTCGCCTACATCTTCTTCAAGGCCACCCATTTCAACTACCACTACCCCGACTCGCTGAGGATCCACACACCCAGCGCCGACCTCAACGTCGTGACGGCGAACCAGAACACGGAGATCGAGCCCCTGCTCAACGACTACCGCAACGCGGTGCACTTCAACGACCTGCTGGTGCAGGAGATTCTCGACGAGATCGCCTCCCTTGGTCGTGAACGCGACACCGTGGTGATCGTGACCAGCGACCACGGCGACGAGCTGAACGACAACGGCGCCAACTACTGGGGCCACGGCACCAACTTCACCCGCTGGCAGGTGCAGGTGCCGCTGATCGTCCACATCCCGGGACGGGCCCCGGAACTCGTGACCGAGCGCACGAGCCACATCGACGTCGTCCCGACGCTTCTCGAGGAGGTCTTCGGCTGCACCAGCGATCCGACCGATTACAGCAACGGCATCAACCTGTTCGGCGACCGATCCCAGGCCAGGCCGTTGATCATCGGCAGCTACGTGAACCATGCCTATCTCTTCGGCGACGACGTGTTCGCCATCTATCCCATGCACACCCGCAAGTACAAGTTCCACGACATCGAAATTGAATCGGAGCGCCCCTCTCCCGCGCTGATGCAGCAGGCCGTCGAGCAGATGAAGCAGTTCTCCAACACCGACGTTGCAAAGTACTGACCGCTCGGTGAGGATGGACATGTTCGAGATCGTCCGTCCGACTCCCCGAGGTGCTTCATGCGTCGAATGATCCGGCTGATCCTCGTCCCGCTGTTGTTCTTCCCTGCGGTATTAGCCCTTGCCGGCAACACCGTCGATTGGGACGTGCAGGCGCTATCGTATATGCACGACCTGGAATTTTTCGAGGAATCGGGAGAGCATCAGGAAGGCCGCACCTACTTCGGTCAGCACTTCGTGCCACGGGCTGTGTTCAATCCGGCGCCGGGTGTTCGGCTGTCGGCCGGCCTGGTGTTCGACGTGGTCTTCGGGCGCGACACGGCCGACAACTGGGACGCCGTGGAACCCTACCTTCATCTCGAGACGGATTTCGGCGCCTCCACCCTGCGCCTCGGCAACCTCGACCGCCGCCGTCAGCGCCTGCACGCGGCCCTGATCGGACCCGAGTTGGAATACGACCGTCCCGCCGATCGCGGCCTGTCGCTGCGTACCGACAGCGAGCGCTGGTCCCAGCACCTGTGGATCCAGTGGCGTCTCCAGGAACGAATCGATCGCCGGGAGTTGTTCGACGTGGGCTTCGACGGACGCTGGGACCTGGGCGACACCGAAACCGGCGATTTCGCCCTCATTCTGCAGGGCCACGTCGTGCACCGGGGCGGACAACTCTCGTCGGTCGGTCTGCTCGAAGAGAGTTGGGGCGTGCTGGCCGGTCCGGCCTGGCGTCCGGCCCTGGGCGATTCGGGCTGGCGGGCCAACCTCTCGGTGCTGACCGGTGCCACAGCCGACCGTCGGTTCCGTCACGAGGGCCGCGGCAGCGAGTTCGGGCTGGGTGTCGAGCACGGGGGATTCTCGGTGCGGGGCGTCCGCTGGTGGGGCGACGAATTCGCGACCATGGACGGACGGCGTCTCTACCGGGTCGACGAACTGACAAGCTGGAGTCTGCGTCAGCGCTGGCGTCCTGGCGGATTGATCGACGCGGATCTGGGGTATCGCGCCAACATGATCGACGGTGACCTGGAGTCGGAGTTCTGGCTGGTGTTCGACCTGAAGTCCTTGAAGAACTGATCAGCCCTCGATCACCTTCAGCACGTTGTAGCCGTTGTCCCGCTGAGCAGGCTTGTAGCCCGCTCCGACGATCATCTCGTTGAGATCGTCCCGAGTCAGCGGATGAATCGTACCCGCCGCCGAGACCACGCTTTCCTCCATCATCGTCGAACCCAGATCGTTGGCCCCGAACTGCAGCGTCAACTGGCCGACGCTCTTGCCCTGGGTCACCCACGAAGCCTGGATGTTCGGGAAGTTGTCCAGAGCGATGCGCGCGATGGCCAAGGTCCGCAGATAATCGGTCGCCCCGAGATACCCGCGGTACTCCACCTGCTCCATCAGCTCGGGGATCCGCGCCAGAGGCGTGTTGCCGGGCTGGAAGGTCCAAGGGATGAAGGCGGTGTAGCCGCCGGTCCTGTCCTGGCTCTCGCGCAGGCGCAGCAGGTGCTCCACGCGCTCGGGGTACGTCTCGACGTGGGCGAACATCATCGTCGCGGTGGTCGGCAGCCCGAGGTAGTGGGCTTCTTCATTGATCTCGATCCACTCGGCTGCGGTGGTCTTCTTCGGAGCGATGAGCTGACGGACGCGTTCGCTGAGGATTTCGGCGCCACCGCCGGGAATCGAATCCAGCCCGGCTGCCTTCAAGCGTTTCAGCACCTCCATGGTGCTGATCTTCGACACCTTGGCGAAGTGCTGCACCTCGTTGGGCGAGAAACCGTGCACCCAGAGATTCGGGAATTCCGCCTTCAGTTCGGTGAGCATGGCTTCGTAGGACCCGATCGGCTCGTTGGGATGATGACCGCCCTGGAGCAGGATCTGATGCCCGCCGGCCTCGATCACCGACCGGACCTTGGCCTTGATCTCGTCGATCGACAGCCAGTACTCGTCGCCGTCGCCCTTGTGACGGTTGAAGGCGCAGAACTCGCAGTCGACATAGCAGACGTTGGTGTAGGTGACGTTGCGGTCGATCACGTAGGTCACGACGTCAGGGTCGCTGCGGCGCAGGCGCAGTTCGGTGGCCGTGCGGCCGAGGTCGAGAAGCGCGGCTTCTTCGAACAGGAACAAGAGCTCGCCGCCGGTCAGACGTCGCTCGAGGGCCTCGCCGAGCAGTTCGAGCGCCACGGGGCTCGAACGCCTGGGAACGACGTGGTTCTCGGACAGCACGGGGCGCGGATCGGGAATCGGTGCGCTCATCGGTTCTGCTCTCCCTGTTGCAGCAGCGCCGCGACGTCGATGCCGCGGCCGTCGGGCACGATGTGATGCTTCACGCACAGTCTATGGAATCGATGGAGCCCCGCCAGCTCCGCCTCGCCGAGGTCGTAGCTCAGAGAGGTTCGGAAATAACCCAGGATCGCCTGGCGGTCGGAGACGCCACCTGGGCCGAGACGACCCTCGGCTTCGGCCCGGGCGGCGAGCTCGGGCGCTCGCTCCAAACCCTGATCGCGGGCCCGGACGAGAATGTCGGCGAGGGCACGACGCTCCGCGGCATCGGTCCGCCCGACACAACCCTTTCCGACGACCCAGACCGCGAAGACGAACGGCAGGCCGGTCATCTGACGCCAGGCTTCGCCCAGGTCCACGGCGTGCACGTCGAGACCCTCGTCGAGGATGCGCTTTTCTGCCTTGAAGCAGCGATCGCCGATGACCAGAGCGGCGTCGGCCTCGTCCAGCAGGGTGGCGACGCGCGGTTCGACGACCTTGAAGTCCGGCTCCACGCCCCAGAGCTCGGCGAAAAGCACACGCAACAGGGCCACCGAGGTGCGTGACCCCCGGTCGACTGCCACGTGGCGGATCTCCGGAGGCGGAACGCTAGCGAAGAGCTTGACGCTGTCGACGGGACCGCCGGTGGCGATGGACACGCCGGGGACGATCTCGCTGCCGGCGCCGCGGAACCACTCGACGATGGGGATCAGGGCCACGTCGGCACGATCTTCGTGGAGGAGTTCGGGCAGCTGGCTGGGAACGTCCGCGACTAGGGAAATGTCGGAGCGGTCGGCGAGGCCCTCGATGAGGGGCCAGGCGTTGAGGAAGGAGACTGTGGCTATTCGGTGGGGCATGGGGGTCCTCTTCATCGTGAAATCAATGCTGGTCGACGATGCGGTGATAGAGCTCTCCCAGATCGCGACCGACCCGGTCGAACGAATACTGGGATTCCACGAGCATGCGGGCACCGGCAGCCAGCCGACGACGTTCTTCAGGCGCTCCCACCAATTCATCCATGGCATCGGCCAAGGCCTTCACATCACCGGGGGCAACGATCCTGCCGGTTTCTCCATCCCGAAGAATCTCACCGATGCCTGGAATCCTGGTTCCCAGCACGGCACACCCAGCCGCCATCGCCTCCAACAGCACCAGGGGCAACCCCTCCCAAAGTGACGGCAGGACGAAGAGATCAGCGGCCTGGATGATCTTACCGAGATCCGTGAGGATACCCGGCAAGGCGACCACATCCTCCAGTTCAAGCGAGTTAACAAGATCGATGTGGTGTGGCCTGAGCTCCCCATCCCCGGCTATGATCAGTCGAAAATCGATCCCGCGATCCCGCAGCAGGGCGGCGGCTTCGATCAGGGTCGTAAAGTTCTTCTGCGTCGTGTGTCGGCCAGCGGCCAGAATCATGGGAACCTCGTCCGGACACGCGAACCGGCCCCTGATCCCACGTCTTTCACTTGATCCCATCGGCTCCGGCAAGGGGACGCCATTGGGAACGACAACCATCGTTTCAGCTTCGTCGTCGCTCAACTGAAGTTGCTCGACCATCGAGTCCTTCACCAGGCGGGAGACCGCAACAACCGCAGGGCAACGCTTCATCATCAAACGATAAGCACTCCTGCGGAAGCGCGCCCGCAAGGGATGATCCGAGTCCCCGTAATCGAACTCGCGATTGTTGTGGATCGTCGGTATGCAGCTGGCCTGGCCGTTGAGTTGAAGCAACAGGCCCCAAAAATTCGCCCCCGGGAGATGGGTCTGAACGATGTCGATACCGTCTTCGTCCAACGCATTGACGAGTGCTTCACGGCCACGGAAAAGGGTCACCAGGAATTTCAGGGGGTTTCGAACACTGGCCCGGTTGATTCCGAGACGACGCACCGTGACGGCTTGGGACAGGGCCACACCCTGCGGAATATCGTCACACAGGATATACAGGCAGGAGTGATCTCCGGCGCGAGCGCGTTCTTCGGCGATCTGAACAGCCAGGCGTTCGGCACCACCCATGCCGAGTGTTTCGATCACCTGGACAACGCCGAGAGAATCGTGATTGGAGCGGGGCGCCACTTTATCGCAGTCGAATGATCATGGACCATTCGATCAGACTGGAGGCATGGATGCCCTGCTGAGCCGCTTGGGCAGCATCGAGATCGGCCCAAGGTCCGATGTAAACGCGATACCACAGGACACCCTGAATTGTGACCACCTTGATCAAGGTAGGGTACCCCTCGGCCGATAGCACTTCGGCAAAATGATCTGCGCGTTCGAGATCCTGAAAGGAACTGATATGGAGATGGATACCCGTTGGTTGATCGACCAGGTACCGGGATTCAGCCGATTCCAGGGGAATGTCCTCGGTGCTGCTCTCCAACATGTCGCCACTGGAATCCGCCGTGAATGGCTCTGGTTCAGGTAACTCTTCCTGCTGCATGCCATTGCCCGATTCCATCATCTCGGTGGACTCGGGATTCACGGTGTCGGTCAGCTCGGTCACGAGATCCACTATGGCTATGTCCGAACCAATGGAGTCCTCCAAAACCACAGCAGCAACGATGGGCGTCTGCTCGGCATCTGTGGGGCCGTCTCCTCCTGCAGTCGGTAGCCACCCGAGTCGTACGGCCAGGAATCCCACCACGATCACCATCGCCACGACAGCGACAGCAAGCCACCGACCTGAAAGTGAACGGCCGTCAGGCCTTTCATGTTCCGGGTCCTCTGGGAGGGGTTCAGGCGAAAGAGGTGCAGGTTCAGCTGCGAGGGACGCTGTTTTCGCCTGCCGACTTTCCGCGACCGGGGAGCGTACGATCGAGGGATCATCCTCGATATGCTTGGCTACTACTTCCCTGGCACCGTCGACGAAGGCGGACAAGAGAGCCCGGTCAGCCACGATGTTCACGAGTCGGGGTATCCCCATGGACAACTCATGAATCCGTCTCACGGCATCGGACCGGAATATCGGACGATCCGCCCCGGCGACCTTGAGTCGATGCTCGATGTATTTGTGCGTTTCTGATTCAGTCAACGTCACCAGATGATAATGCACACGGATTCGCTGACGAAGCTGGAGAAGCTCGGGGTGATCCACGTGAGATCTCAGCATCGGCTGACCCGAGAGGACGATTTGGAGGACTTGGCGATCGCCGGGCCCAAGATTGGCCAGCAGACGAACTCCCTCAAGTGTGGCGAGTTCAAGATTCTGTGCTTCGTCCACGATCAACAGACAACGACGCCCTTCGCGTCCCAAAGCAATCAACTGGACTTTGAGTGCCGTAAGAAGGTCGGCGCGATCGGCTCCGGTCGGAATCGTCACTCCGAGTTCGGCGAGCAGCAGCTTGAGCAATTCCTTGAAATCGATCTGAGTCACATTGATCAATGCGACTGCGTAGCTCGAAGAGATGTGCTCGGCGAGATTCTGGAGAGCCAGGGTTTTTCCGGTCCCGATCTCGCCGGTGATCAGCATGATCTCTTCGCCGCCCTCGATCCCATAGATCAGATGGGCCATTGTTTCTTCGAATGTCGTCGAACGAAAGACGAACTGGAGCCTGGGACTCAGGCCGAATGGTGAGGTATAGAGCCCGAAATGGTCCTTGTACATGATTCCTCTGGGACGGATTTCAGCACTTCGGCTGTCGATATTCAGGACAGACCCAGCCAACAATACCCAATCGCCTGTAGGACGGCAACTCGGTTCTCAGACACGTTTTCCTGGGGGTACCAGGAACTTCGAGGCCAGATAGAGCAAGCCGTAGAGTACAAGGACGAACATGGCCTTCAGAGATGCAATCCCGAAGGCGCCAAGGAGGCTCGTCGTGTCGATCATTTGTCCGACCTGTCCTGCGACATCGAACAGAAAATAAGCCCCGACCACAATCGCTGCGATGATGTAGTGATGGAGGATGATCGTCACGAATTTTCGTATTTCGAAACCCATGCCGTAACGATGAAGGACCCAAAAACTCAAGAACAGATGGATATTCACGGTGACAACGGTCGAAATCGCCAATCCTGGCACACCCAGGTGCCCGATCAGGATCATGTTGCCGATCACGTTGGTCGCCAGATACTGAATCGCCAGATAGATTTTTTCACGCATCCGCTGCATGGAGTGAAAGATCCGCGTGACGATGTTGTTCGTGATGAGGCCCGGCAATCCCAGCAGATAAATGCTCATGGCCGCAGCTGTCTTGACCGAATCCTCCGGCGAAAACTCGCCGCGTTGATAGAGAATGCGTACGACTTCGGGGGCTGCCAGCGACACAATCAGCGAAGCCGGAACAACGATCCTCGTGACCCTCCCGAGATTGTCCCGAACATATTCGTTCAGATCGTCGATCCGACGCTCGCTCATCATCTGGGACATTCTCGTGAACATGACCATGATCAGCGTCAAACTGAAAACCTGGACTCCGAAATTCACGATGGTCATGGAGTAGGTGATCGTGGAGATCGATCCAGCCGGGAGACCAGCAGCGAACATCTTGTCGACGAAATGGTAGAGCGTGACGATCGACTGGCTCACCAGCATCATCCAGCTCAAGGACCAGATCTTGGCGAGGGATCCAGAAGGCAGGGATGGACGCACCCAGGCGATGCAGTGATGCCTGATCACATACCAACCCAGGCCGACGACTTGAACCAGATTCGATGCGGCAAATCCCAAAAGTACGGACCAGATCCCGAATCGCCCCTGGAACAACACGATCGCTGCCAGCATCACCACTGCATTCACCAGCGGCATGGCCGTTGCGAACTTGAATCGCTCGTTGAGGTTGAGGATCGCCTTAAGCATGGCAATCTGCAGAAGAATCATTCCCGGCAGGGCCATGGCCCGAACCATGTCGATGGCATATCCGCGGGTCGTCTCGGGGAGGTCCGCGCCGATCAGATCGATGATCAGATCGCCTCGGAACGCCAGGAAGAGGGTGGCAACTCCCGAGGGAATCGCGAACAACAGCACGACGGCATTCTGGAAACCGAAGACGCTGTATTCGTCCAACGTCTTCCTGAGGCTGATCGTATAGGGCACGACAACGCTCGTGAACACGCGACCGACGATGGACCCGGTGTAACTGATGATGAAGATGGCCAGAGCGTAGGCGTCGAAATGCTCACCGGCACCGAAGTAGTACGCCAGAAGCATCTGCACGACCAAGCCGAGGGGCTTGGCCAGGGCGAAAAGGCCCATGAGCCGCAGGATATCGCCTTCGAAAAGGAACCTGCGGAAGAATGACTTCAATGGGAAACCATCCTAGCGGAGGAGGCGGTCGACCTTGTCGATGTTCGTCAACGCATAGAAATCCCAGTAGAGCCTCGAGATGCTCAAGAGTCCCGTCAGGACCGTCTTGTTGAAGTACGCCAGATCGCCGATGGCCGATCTGGGGACATACACGATGTCATTGGGCTGGAGATCCATCATCACCGAGGCGGCGAGACCACCCTTTTCGAGGTGATCCAGATTGACCCGTCGGTACTGGTAACCCTGTTCGGTGAGACGGATGACAACGGTTTCGGATTGGGCTGCATCCTCCAGGAAACCGCCCCCGATGGAGATGGCCTGGAGCACACCCATACCGTTGGGTGTCAGATCGACGATCCCGGGTCGCGCGACCTCGCCCAAGACATAGACTTGGCTGGATCCGAAGTCCTCGATGATGATCGTGAGATCAGGATGCTCGTACTCTCGTGCAAGCCGATCGGTCAAGATGGTGTCGAGCTCATCGATCCCTAGCCCGGCCGCCTGGATACCCTCGGCTCCAACGATCGAGATATGCCCGTCGGGCATCACGATGATACCACGCTGGTTCAGATCCGGTTCGTACTGAAAGATCACGCCGAACTGGTCGCCCGGCCTGAGCTTGTAGACTGCAGCCTTGGCGTCGTTCCGAAGGACGATCTCTTCGTCGGTGAACGGGACGATGGTTGTCTGGCCGGCTTCGAGGAAGGGTTTGGAGCCGCATCCGGCAGCCGCAACCAACAGTGTGACCGCCAGCATCAGCAGAACTGTTCTCGATTTGATCTGCATCCCTGCAATCTCCCTGAGATCGGAGAATCGTTTCAGGCATCCATCCGAAACTTCACTACATCCCCAGAAATTTCTTATAGACAATGTCGGGAATATCGTAGGTCTGCCTGTTGAGAACCGTTCCCAGGACACGACCGCCCTGGGATCGAATCGAATCGATACTATTCTGGATGACTTCGTATTTCAACCTGCGGCTTTCGACCACCAGAACCACACCCATGGTCGGTCGAGCAAAGCGGCCGACATCGACAGACTCAGTGATCGCGGGAGCGTCGATGATGGTGAAGTCGAACGTCGAGTTGAGCGACTTGATCAGCTTGTCATAACGTTCATTTGAGAGCAGCTGAGTCCGCTTCACTTCACCGGCTCCGTGGGGGATTGTGACGAAGTCGGGACCCGTTGCGATTTCAGCGGTTCTTTCCGGTTCTTTGAGCAACGTCTTGAATCCGATACCATGGCCAAGGATCTTCAACTGGGGAGCAACGAAGTTGCCGTCGACCCAGGCGACCTTGCCTTCGACCATCGTCGATAAATGGCGGGCAACATTGTAGGAGACGAAGCTGCAGCCCTCCCCGCGCACCGAAGCAGTGAAGACCACTGATTTGCCGCCTATCTCGTCGCTCATGTTCAACAGGGAGTCGGCCAGCCGTTCGAATTCAACAATCTGTCGTTTCCCGGGACGGGGAAACAAGGGCTGTTCAGCCATCGTTTCGAGATGATAGTCGATGCCAAGCTCGTCTTTCGAGCTGCGAACCATCGCTTCCATGATTTTACTCACAGATCCCCCCTCTAACAGCATGATACGAGCATTGACACGATCGCTTCAGCGAAACGCTTCTGGAACATGTTGAAACACTGTTGCTGTTGAATACCAGAAGCTCACTGGCTCTTTCAGAACGATTTTCGTCCTGAGACGCAAGGTCTTTAGCAAATTCCGAGCCGGGCTCCTCGGGGGCGAAGGAATATATGACCCGATATCGAGTCTCAATGTATTATATTCACTGCCGATTACATCGTCAAGCAGCTACGTTTTCGAACTATGCCTCCACGGAGTTCCGGGGCCAGCCTTCAAGGTGCTTTTTTCAAGCATCGACACGGTGTTATGAACGACGAACACATGTCCCAGTGTAAATGGAGAGAACGATCATGCGCATTCTCGCCCTGCGAATGAACGACGGCCGTGTCCAGGTCATGGATGCCCCTCCCCCGGTCCTTGATGCCGGCATGGTCCGCGTTCGGACCCTGCACTCGGCTGTCAGCCCCGGAACCGAAGGCAACAAGATCATCACCGGGAAAAAATCCCTGATCGGAAAAGCCAAAGCCAGGCCGGACCAGGTCAAGATGGTGATCGACATGGCCCGCTCGATCGGCATCCAGGGGACGATTCAAAAAGTGAGATCGAAACTCGAAGGGGCCCAGCCCTTGGGATACAGCATGGCCGGAGTCATTCTGGAAACGGCGCCGGGCATCAAGGGATTTCAGCCGGGCGATCTTGTGGCCTGTGGCGGCGGCGGCTACGCCAACCACGCCGATGAAGTGGTCGTACCGGTCAACCTCTGCCGCCCAATTCCAGCTGGCGTGACAACAGAAGCCGCTTCGTTTGCAACCCTCGCATCCATCTCGCTGCAGGGCGTGCGGTTGGCCGAACCATCCCTGGGCGAAAACGCTGTCGTCATCGGGCTGGGCCTAGTCGGTCAGCTAGCCGGACAACTTCTCAAAGCCAACGGATGTCGGGTCCTGGGTGCGGATATCTCAAGGGATGCCGTGGCTTTGGCGAAACAATCCGGATCGACTGATGAGGCGTATCTTCTGAACGGCGACCCCGTCGAAGAACGGATCCTCGACTTCACCCACGGCCGCGGTGCCGACATCGTGGTGATCTGTGCTGCTACATCCAGCAATGACCCCGTCGAACTCGCCGGCCGCATCTCGAGACAGAGAGGGCGCGTCGTCGTGGTCGGAGCCGTAGGCATGGACCTGCCTCGCGAGGACTACTTCCGCAAGGAGATCGCCTTTTCCGTTTCCTGCTCCTACGGCCCGGGGCGTTACGATCCAAGCTACGAAGAAGCCGGTGTTGATTACCCGTACGGCTTTGTTCGCTGGACCGAAGGTCGCAACATGGATGCGGCTCTCAATCTGATGGCTACAGGCGCTCTCGATCCCGTCAGCTTGATCACACACCGATTTCCTTTCGAACAGGCACCCACCGCCTACGCGCTGGTCGCCGAGCGAACCGAACCGTTCTCGGGAATCGTTCTCGAGTATCCGGCTGAAGAAAGAACCCCCAGCAGTGCGATCGTTATCCCAGGTACGCATGCCGCCTTGTCCGGCCGTGTCGGCGTCGGATGTATCGGCGCCGGCTCTTACGCCCAGGCGTTCCTGCTGCCGTTCTTCAAGAATCACGTCGACGTCGTTCCGACTTTGATCTTCACCCGAACAGGCCTGAGCGCTGTCGATGCAGGAAAAAGATATGGTTTTCGTACAGCGGTAGGAAGTGCCGATGATGTCCTGAAGGATCCCGACACTTCGGCCATCATTATCGCCACTCGCCACGACCAGCACGGCCCACTGGCCCTAGCTGCCCTCCAAGCCGGTCGACACGTTTTTGTCGAAAAGCCGCTCGCTCTCGACCAGGCCGAACTGGTGTCCATCATGACGTTTTATGCGGGCCAAGGTGATGGAGCGCCTCTGCTCCAAACGGGATTCAACCGCCGTTTTTCGCCCTCGGCCAAAGCCATGAAAAAGCACTTCGGTGACGCCTCCGGACCTTTTGTCATGGATTACCGGATCAATGCCGGTGTGATCCCGCGGGATCATTGGATCCAGGATCCAGTCGTGGGAGGCGGACGCATCATCGGTGAGGCCTGCCACTTCATCGACCTCATGCAGTTCATCTGCGGTGCCGATCCGGTCGAGGTCCGAGCCCTCAGCCTGGGCGACCAGGATCCGGCCCTAATGCCCCAGGACAACGTCCAGATCCAGATCCGCTTCGCCGACGGCTCCATTGGCACGGTGAGCTACATCGCCCACGGCGCCAAGTCGTTGCCCAAGGAGAGATTCGAGGTCTCCGGCTCAGGAAGAACCGGATTGATCGATAACTTCACCCACGTCGAATTGCATGGTCCGAAAGGAAAATCCCGCAAGGCTTGCAGCGGCAAAGGGCAGAAAGAAGAGGTCCACGCTTTTCTCACTGCGGTCAAGAGCGGCATCCCGGCGATCGGGCTGACATCCCAGTTCGCCACCACGCTGTGCACGATGAACGCCGTCCAAAGCCTTCGATCGGGCAAACCCGAAGCCGTGAATCTCGTGGCGATCACATCGTGACCGCGATGCACGAATCCTTCGTGAAGCAAAGAGTCAGTGATGTCTGGGACTGGGCCAGGCGTCATGATTTCCAGGGATCTGATCCGTACGACGGACTGAACAGTCGCTTGTTGGCGCCATTGCTGCCCCGCTCGCGATTCCTGCGCTTAGCCGTGATCCAGGCCGTCAAGCGCTCGCCTCTCGACCTGCGTCCCTTGCTGGCCGTCCCTCCCGGCTGCAACCCCAAAGGCTTGGCGCTTTTTTTGACTGGCCTCGCTTTTCGTCCCGACCTTCCCGAAGCCGACAGTCTCCGGACACGACTGGTCGATCGCATGCTGGCCACAGCTTCGCTGACAGACGGCTCGCCGGCTTTCGGTTCCCGCGAAGAGGCCCCGGGCCTGGCTTCCATCATCGCGACCACTGATCCCGACCCCAACCCTATCGGCTGGGGTTACCACTTCCCCTGGCAGTCCCGGGCCTTTCTCCAGAAAGCCTACCATCCGACCGTGGTCGCCACGAGTTTCGTCCTCGACGCACTCCACGACACACGGAGCGAGGCCTATCCGGAAATCGCCCGCCGATCAGCCCGTTTCGTCATGGAACGCCTTCATCGCCACGAAGACACCGACGGCGTCTGCTTCAGTTACTCGCCGACCGATCATACGCGTGTCTACAACGCCAGCCTCTTCGGCGCCAAGATCCTTGCCCATGCCATCCCCCACGTCGACCCCGTCAGGGCGGTCGAATATCGCGATCTAGCCCTGGCAGCCGGCGACTGGGTCGTCAGCCGCCAGAAGGGCGACGGCTCCTGGGTCTACGGGGAAGCCGATCATTGGCAATGGATCGACAACCTGCACTCGGGCTTCAACCTCGAGACGCTCGACGCCATGGAGGAGATCCTGGCACCGGGCCGTTGGTCCTCGGCCATCGACACGGGTTTGGCCTACTACCGCAGCACGATGATCGAGCCCGACGGTACCGCCCGATACTACAGCACCGAGCGCTCACCTCTCGACGCTCATACTTTCGCCCAAACAGTCATCACTCTCCTTGCATTACGCCACAGGTCCAGTGGCATGGTCTCCCAGGCCACTCTTGTTCTCGAGCGGGCCGATAAGGAGTTGTGGGACGGCAAGCGGCAGGGGTATCTCTTTCAAAAGTCGCGGCGAATCACATCCCGCACCATCCACATGCGATGGTCCCAGGCGTGGATGTTCCGCGCCCTGGCCATGGCCTCCTCCGTGGAGAACGATTGACATGTTGATCTGGTTCGACGCCGACAACGGCCCTCATGTGTTGACCATGAATCCGCTGGTTCGCGAATTACGGTCACGGGGACATGATGTGGTCTTCACGGCCCGGGACCGAACCAGCACCTGTGAGCTGCTCGACCTCTACGGCCATCAATACCGTCGTGTCGGCAAGGAATTCGGCAAGGGCAAGCTCAACAAGGTCACAGGCACACTTGGCCGTGCCATCCAGCTCGTCGGCACCATGATGGGGCAAAAAATCGACGTCAGCTTCGGCCATGGCTCGCGATCGTTGCCTCTTGCATCCAAACTCCTCGGGATCCCAACCGTCACGATGTACGACTACGAGTGGGTCGATCCGAGGATGTTCAACTGGATGTGTCGTTCCATCCTGATGCCCGACGTGATCGACGCTGATCGTTGTCGCGCCGCCGGTATCGACACCACCATATTCCTGGGCTACCCAGGCTATAAAGAGCAGCTCTACCTAGCGGAAAAACAGCTCGACCCCGATGCCGTCGCCAGCGATCTGGGCCTCTCGCCTGAAAAGATCCATGTCTTGCTCCGGCCGCCAGCCACTTCGGCCCACTACCACAACCCCAAGGCCGAGATCCTGCTTGATATCCTGCTCGACGCCATGACCGGTCGCGACGATGTCGAACTCGTGTTCCTGGCCCGCAGCGTGGATCAGATGGAATACTTGAAACCACACGACGTCCGTCACGTCCTGGTGCCGAGCAGGGTCTACGATGGTCCGAGCTTCGTGGCCGCCATGGATCTGATGATCAGCGGCGGCGGGACCATGACCCGCGAGGCCGCCATTCTCGGAGTGCCCTCGTACAGTTTTTTCCAGGGTCAGAGCGGTCGCGTGGACGAATCCCTCGAAGCCGAGGGCAGGTTGATCATGCTGTGTTCTGAGGAGGAGGCAACTGATCGACTCAGGCTGGAAAAACGGTCCGGCCCCCTTTCGGTGCCGGACAACGGGCCGTTGGTCTCGTTCATCACCGACGCCATCGAGGCAGCCGCAGGCTAGGGGAGCAGCGACTCGTACAATTCGACCAATCGCTGTTCCTGGGTTTCCCAATTGTATTTCTCACGCGCCAAGTCCAAAGCGATCTCGCCCATGGTCGGCAATCGGTGTCGATTGGCGACGATTTCCCGCAACCCACGCACCATGTCGTCAACGCTCCCGGCATCGACGACGAATGCCGCTCCCGGCACGCCAATCTCCTCGACGAATGAATCGAGATCGCTGCACAACACAGGCATGCCTGAGGCCAGATACTCGTACATCTTATTGGTGCTGCAATACTGGATCGACACGTGATTCTGCGGGTTGGTCAAGAGGTTGACGGCCAGATCGTACTTGGCCACATTGCGCATGACCTCGTCGGGACGCACCAGAGGCAAAAACCGGACACGATCGGACAACTCGAATTGTTCGATCAGACGCTTCATGACTTCGTTGCCGTCCCGGTAGCCGAATGCCATGAGGTTGAGATCGACGCCTTCCACCTGGCTCATCGCCTCGAGCAGGACATCGAGGCGATTGCTCGCCAGATCATACCCCCCGCTGAAGATCATCTGGATCGGATCGCTCTGTAGATGCGGCACGGGTTCATCGTTCGGATCGACGACTGGATAGTTCGAGATGATCGTGAATCGATCCTCGGGGATTCCGAACCGCTCAGAGCACACACGCACCCGGCCAGGGGAGACATTGATCAGGCCATCCGCCTTGTGGATGTACATCTCCTCGAGTTTCGTCTGGGCTCTGCCGTGCTCCCATTGGACTTCGTGGGCATCATAGACGAAGACGCCGCCATGAAGACGACTGGCTAGATGCATTCCGGGCAGGAACATCGTATTATGGCCGTGGTAGAAGCTGCGGTGATGGAACAACAGGATCAGGTTGATCAAAGCGACAGTCGTCATGATCGAGAGATTACGCAGAAGTCTGAAGCTGCGGGAAACGACCGGAAAGGTTCGCACCCTGAAAGGAAAACGATCATCGCCAGGACTGCTCCAGGTGCCCCGGAATCCGTAGATGATGACGTCGTATCCCCTTGCCGCCAGGGAACCGGCTTCCTTCTGGACCCTGTAATCGTGATAGATGTCCGATGTCTCGGCCATCACAACGGTCTGCGACATGAGCAAGGTCCCTTCAGACTGAAGCGTCGGTTCTGTTTATCCGTTGATCGGCAACCCGGCAGGTCGACTGGACCCATGATCCATCACACCCGTCAACGCTTCGGCAGATTGACCGTTCAGGAGTGACGATGCAAGAGATCTCCCGCATTGCCGCAACTTCGTTTTTCATCACCACGATTCTCGCCTTGTCGGCTCCCACCTGGGCTTCCGTCCCCGTCGGCACCCCAAAAATGGCAGTCTTCCGTCCAGGGGACGAGATGGCTCCGGTTCTGGCTACCTTCGATTGTTCGAGCGCCATCCCCGTCTCCCTCTCCCCCAACACCACCCAAACCCTCACCGGCGACACCACCGCCGCCCCTTCCCTGATCTCCTCCTACGCCTGCCAACCCTGGAACGAGTCCGGCCCCGAGGTCATCTACGAAATCACGACAACCGAGACTCTCCTGCTTCACGCCGTTCTCTCGAGCCCCGGTATCGATCTCGACATCTTCCTGCTTTCCGACTGCGACACCGATTCCTGCGTAGCCGGCCACATCGCCGAATTCATGGCCGTCATTCCCGCCGGGACCTGGTATCTCGTCGTCGACGGCCATCTGGGAGCCGCCGGGCCCTACGAACTGACGATCGCCGGCCTGGAAACGGGATTACCCCAGGCCGCCTGCGACGAGGCCGAGGACGTCACGACAATCGGCGAAGTGCTCCTGTCCGGCAACATCTTCGAGCAGCCCAACCACGTGACCATGGCTTCGTGCGCATCGTTCCTCGAATGGGGCGGCGAGCGATGGTACAGGATGACCGTGCCGGCCCGCACCGAGGCCACGATCAGCCTGATCGACCTTTTCTTCGACGGGGCCCTCTGGATCTTCGAGCAATGCGGGGACCAGGCGACATGCCTCGGATTCGCCGACGCTTACGGGATCAACCAGCCCGAGAGCATCATCTATTCGAACCTGACCGCCAGCCCTGAGACCATCCTGGTCGGCGTCGACTCCTTCCGCGAGGTCAGCGCAGCAGCCGGCGACACCGAATTCGATGGTGCCTTCGACCTTTCGATCACATCGATCGTCCCCGCCGAGCGCACATCGGTCGGTGGGCTGAAGTCCCTGTTCCGTTGAACAGTCAAGAAGTTAGGACCCCCCTCGGGTCCTGCCTTGATCAAATCCCCTCTCATCACCTACTGTAGGCCCTCATCTCAGGAGCAGCCCCAGCTTCCACGCCGAAGGGACGGAGCCGAATGCCTTCGACAGCCAAACCCGTGCGCACCAAAGCCACAGCCGAATCCATGGCCAAGAAGCAGCGTGAGATCTCGATCAGCGAGTTCTTCACCAAGAACCGCCACCTGCTCGGATTCGACTCGCCCGCCAAGGCGCTGCTGACCACCATCAAGGAAGCGGTCGACAACTCCCTCGATGCCTGCGAAGAGGCCGGAATCCTTCCGGACATCTTCGTGGAGATCCGTCAGCTCACCACCAACGGCAACGGCAAGCCGGCCGCCACGCTCGAGATCCAGACCGATGAAGAGAAGTCGTCCCGACGCAAGGGCGCCCAGGCGCCGACCAAGGAAGAGCGCTTCCTGATCATCATCGAGGACAACGGGCCCGGGATCGTGCGCGCCCAGGTGCCCCGCATCTTCGGCAAGCTGCTCTACGGTTCCAAGTTCCACAGCCTGCGGCAGAGCCGCGGACAGCAGGGTATCGGCATCTCGGCGGCGGGCATGTACGGACAGCTCACTACCGGCCGGCCTGTCGTGATCACCAGCCGCACAGCCAATCAAGCCGAAGGTCACCGGTTCGAACTCATGCTCGACATGAAGAAGAACGAACCGGTCGTGCAGGTGGACGAAGTCGTCGCCTGGGAGAAGGAGCACGGCACCCGGGTGGAGATCACCCTGACCGGTTCCTACAAACGCGGCCAGCACTCGGTCGACACCTACCTCGAGCAGACCGCTGTGGCCAACCCCCACGTTCGGCTGACCTACAAGTCGCCCAAGGGCGAAATGAACGTCTACCCCCGCGCCGCCGAGGAACTGCCCGTCGAAGCGCGTGAGATCCAGCCCCATCCCTACGGCGTGGAGCTGGGCATGATGCTGCGCATGCTCAAGGACACCAAACAGCGCAACCTGACCATGTTCCTGCGCAAGGAATTCTGCCGTATGGGCCCCAAGGCCTGTGAGAGCGTGATCGAGGCGGCCGGCCTGACCCCCCGCAAATCGCCCCGTCTGATGAACCAGGACGACGTCCAGTCCCTGCTCGACGCCATCGCCGGGACGAAGATCGCCAATCCGCCGACCGATTGCCTTTCGCCCATCGGGTCGGAATTGATCCTGGCCGGGCTGGACCAGGGCTTCGACGCCGAATTCTTTACCTCGGTCTCCCGGCCGCCCGCCGTCTACCGCGGCAATCCGTTCCAGGTGGAGGTCGGTCTGGCCTACGGCGGCAAGCTCGAGAGCGATTCGCTGGCGCGCGTGCTGCGGTTCGCCAACCGGGTGCCCCTGCTGTACCAGGGCAGCGCCTGCGCGATCCACAAATCGATCCTGACGAACAACTGGAAGAGCTACGGACTGCAGCAGAGCCGCGGCGCCCTGCCGTCGGGACCGCTGGTGATCTTCGTGCACATGGCGTCGGTGTGGGTGCCGTTCACATCGGAATCGAAGGAAGCGGTGGCCCACTACCCCGAGATCGTCAAGGAGATCAAGCTGGCCCTGCAGGAAGCCGGCCGTCAGCTGCAACGTCATATCCGCCGACGCGTGCGCGAGAAGGACGCCTTGAAGAAGCAGGGCTACATCCAGAAGTACATCCCGCACATCGGCGACGCCTTGCAGGACATGCTGCATCTCGATTCGGAAGCCCGCGAGCAGATCATCGCGACCCTGACCGACACCCTCGAACGCAGCCGAAAGTTGTGACCGTGAGCGCTCTCTACCAGCGATATCTCGAACACCTGGGCGGTCTGCACGCCCTGTCTTCGGCTCTCAGCCTGCTGGGCTGGGACCAGGAGACGTTCATGCCTCCGCGCGGCATCGAAAACCGCGCCGCCACGCGCTCGCACCTCGCGGGTCTGGCCCACGACGGAACGGTGGACCCAGCCTTCGGAGAACTGCTCGACGAACTGGCCGCGAGCGGTCTGGACGACGTTCGAGCCGCCTCGGTCCGCGAAACCCGCCGCGACCGCGACCGCTCGGTCAAGGTGCCCCGGAAACTTGTGACCGAACTGTCGCGCGTGACGGCCATGGCCCAGCAGGCCTGGGTCACCGCCCGCAAGAACGACGATTGGGCGACTTTCGCCCCGCTGCTGACTCAGGTCGTCGATCTTCGTCGCCAGGAAGCCGAGGCCGTCGGCTACGAAGCCGAGCCGTACGACGCTCTGCTCGATCAGTACGAACCCGACATGCGCACCGCCGTTCTCGAACCCGTCTTCGCCGAGCTGCGTCCCGCCCTGGTCGCCATGACCGCGGAGATCGCCGACCGTCAGAACGACGTTGCCGCCGACGTCCTCCTGGGGGAATGGCCAGTCCCCGCCCAGGAGAAACTCAGCCGGCGTCTGCTCGACGCCATGGGTTTCGATTTCGAGGCCGGTCGGCTCGACACCTCGGCCCATCCGTTCACCAGCGGCGCCTCGCCCCTGGACATCCGCCTGACTACGGCCTACGACCCAGCCGACCCGGCCAAGGGGATCTACTCGACCATCCACGAGGGCGGCCACGGTCTCTACGAGCAGGGCTTGCCCACCGAACACAGCGGCACGCCCCTGGGCGAGGCCTGCGGCCTGGGCATGCACGAGTCGCAGTCGCGTTCATGGGAGAACCAGGTCGGACGCAGCCGGGCGTTCATGGATTTCCTGCTGCCGCATATCGTCGATCTTTTTCCGGAACGGGCCGTCGGCCTCACCGCCGATTCCCTCTTCGCCGCGCTCAACGTGGTTCACCCGTCGCTGATTCGCATCGACGCCGACGAGGTCACCTACAATCTTCACATCGCCCTGCGCTTCGAGCTGGAGCGGGCTCTGTTCCGGGGCGAGATCGACGTCGCCGAGCTGCCGGACCTCTGGCGGGAACACATGACATCCGACCTCGGCGTCACACCGACCGGCGATCGCGACGGCGTGCTCCAGGACATCCACTGGTCGTTCGGCGCCTTCGGCTACTTCCCGACATACACTCTCGGCAACCTCTATGCAGCCACCCTGTTCCGGGCCGCCGGAGACTCCCTCGGCGACCTCGACACCATGATGGCCCGCGGCGATTTCTCGCCGTTGCTGGGCTGGATGCGCGACAACGTCCACGTCCACGGTCGACGCTGGTCGGCCGACGAACTCTGCCGCCGCGCCACCGGCCGCGGCCTGAACTGCGACGATTTCCTGAACCATCTGCGCGCCAAGTTCGGCGTGAGCTAGGAGACCGACGTGCCCGAGCGCAAGAAGGACAACCAGGCGAGCCTCGATTTCGGAGCGCCGAATCTGCCAGGGAAAAAGCCGGCTGCGCCCAAGGCGAAGGCTGCCCCGAAATCCGCGGCTCAACGGAAGACCAAGTCCAAGGCGCCGATGTCCCCCGACCAGGTCATCGGACGCATCGACGGCGAAGCCGGAACCATCCGCGACGCGATCCTCAAGGGCGCCAAGCCCTCGATGCAGTTTCCCGTCCGTTCGTTGCAGAACGTGAAATATACTCCGAGCGTGGGGTACTTCGAGCTCAAGGGCCGCAAAAAGGAGCGCACCCTGACCGTCAGCACGGTCAAGACGTTCGCCCAGACCCTCAAGATGATGTCACTCTCCAGGGAACTCGTACGGACCGACGACATCGCCACCAAACGTGAGGCGTACTACGTCAGCAAGAACTGGGCGGAGGCCCGCTTCAAGGAGCAGCCCGAGTCCGACGCCGTCCTCGAGGACGTCGAAGCGTTCTTCTCGGTCAACCGGGAACAGCTCGGCTTCGTACCCGAGGAGAAGGGCGGCGACGTGGCCGGCCGTCTCGTGGTCATCGACCACGACCGAGACACCGACGAGGAACTGCGCATCGACTGCACCAAGTTCGGCAGCGGCGCCTATTCGGTGCCCATCTCCGTGGAACACCTCCAGTTCGAGACCGATGCCGAATTCATCCTCTGCATCGAAACCGCCGGCATGTTCCAGCGCCTGGTGAAGCACAACTACTGGAAGCAGGCCAACTGCATCCTCGTCTCGCTCGGCGGCGTCCCCACCCGGGCCTGCCGACGCTTCGTGCGCCGTCTGAGCGACGCCAAGCAGATCCCCGTCTACGTCTTCGTCGACGGCGACCCTTACGGATTCAGCAACATCTACCGGACGCTGAAGGTCGGCAGCGGCAACGCCGCTCACCTGAACGAGTACTTCTGCGTGCCCCAGGCCCGATTCCTGGGCATCACACCCCAGGACATCATCGACTATGATCTGCCCACTCATCCTTTGAAGGACGTGGACGTCAAGAGGGCCAAGGACGCCCTGAAGAACGACCCGTTCGTCCTGCACCACAAACCCTGGCAGTTGGCGCTTCTGAAGATGATCAAGATGGGAGTCCGCGCGGAGCAGCAGGCGCTCGCGAAACACGGCCTCAACTACGTCATCGACGAATACCTGCCCCGCAAACTCTCGGACGTCGGGGCATTCCTGCCCTAGGAGGAACCATGAGAACACTGATGATCACCGCCGTCCTGGTCTGGACCGTCCTCGCTCTTTCCGGCTGCGCCACCACCGGCGCCCACGGCGAGCAGAGCCTGATCCTGATCGATACCCCGACCGAGGTGCGCATGGGCGTGGAATCGGACCAGGGTATCCGTCAGGAATACCCCGTCCTCCAGGACGCGGTGCTCTCGGCCTATGTCGAGGAGATCGGCGCCGCCGTAGCCGTTCACAGCGACCGCAAGGACATCGAATACTCGTTCACCGTTCTCGACAGCGATATCGTGAACGCCTTCGCGGCTCCTGGAGGTTTCATCTACGTGACCACAGGGCTGCTGGCCATGGCCGAGGACGAGGCCGAGGTGGCCTGCGTGCTGAGCCACGAGATCGGCCACGTCGTGGGGCGCCATTCGGTACGTTCGATGCAACAGGCCATGGGCATTCAGGTGGCGGCCCAACTGCTGCTCGGCGACAACGCCGAGGCCTGGGGACAGATCGCCGGCCTGGGCGCCGGCCTGTTCATGACGAAGTACGGTCGCGATCATGAATTCCAGGCCGACCAGTTCGGCGTGAAGTACGCCGTGGCCGCCGGCTACGACCCGGTCGGCATGACCCGCTTCTTCGAAAAGCTCGTGGCCCTGCACGGATCCGGGCCAAGCGGGTTCGCCGGGTGGCTGAGCACGCATCCCGACACGAACGAACGCATCTCGCGCGCTACGCAGGAGATAACGATGTACGAGTTGAACGGTCACTCGCTCCGTCGCAACCAAGGCATGTATCTGAGCCGCACCGCCTCGTTGCGGTAGTCGAACCCGAACGGAGAGTCTTCATGCGCAGCATCCTGGTCATCGCCCGCACAAACCTGTTCCCGGGCCTCAGCCCCCAGGGGTTCCTGCCCGCCGACGCGGTGGACATCGATGCCCTCGGGCCCCATCTCTTTTTTGCCGAGCGCGACTACATGGAGCAATGCTCCCACTACAAGCAGATCATCCCCTACCTCGTGCTCGAGCGAGGCCAAGGCGACGACCGCCGCGCACTCTGCTACCAACGCAAGACCAAGCACACGGAGCAGCGGCTCGGCGGGTTGTGGTCGGTGGGCTTCGGCGGACACATCGAGCCGATCGACCGGGAGGCGCGAGAGGTGGCGGAGCACGGACTGATGAAGGCTTCCGCCCTGCGGGAACTGGTCGAAGAGACGGGCCTCGTCGTCACAGCCGACGCCCTGCAACCAGGAGGATTCATCAACTCCGACAGCCAGGACGTCTCGAGCGTGCACTTCGGCGCGATTTTCCGGATCGCCCTGGATGCTGTGGCCGGCACCGACGACGAGCTGATCGAGACGGTGATGGCCCAGGCGGAGCCGCACCAGGCGCGGTGGGTGAAGGCGAATCATCTGCAGGGAATGACCTGCGAGGGTGACGGACCGGCGGGTGGATCGTTCGAGGATTGGTCGCGAATCGTGATCCAAGGGGGATGACAAGACCATTTTCGACCGCTATTCAAGGTGTTTTTCCCGTTGATCCTCACCCCTGTCGCTGATTACATTTGCAAACAGGAATTCACTGGGAGGCTTGACCTCCCCCGGAACCATTCGGGAACCTCGAAGGAGTGATCGTCATGGTCAGCAAGATCGGACTGGTCGGCGGCGGAATGATCGGCGGCGTACTGCTGTCGGAGATCGCCACGCGCGGATTGGCGCGAGAGATCGGCCTCGTGGACATCAAGCCCCCCGCGCTCGCCGAAGGCAAGTGCCTGGACGTGGCCGAAGCGTCCCCGGTCTTCGGCAGGGACTTCAACTACGTCGCGTCCAAGGATTTCAGTGCACTGGAGGACGCCGAGTTCGTCATCAACACGGCCGGCGTGCCGCGCACCAAGCGTCCCGACGGTTCCATGCCCACGCGCGAAGAACTGCTTGCGATCAACCTGAAGATCACCGACGACGTGGCCGCGGGCATCAAGAAGTACTGCCCCAAGGCCATGATCATCTCCATCGCCAACCCGCTCGACGCCATCGTCTATCGGCTGCACCAGAAGTTGCGCTGCAGCAAGAAGCGTCTGATCGGCATGGCCGGCGTGCTCGACTCGGCTCGCTACCGCTACTTCATCGCCAAGGAAGCCGGCGTCTCGGTGGAGAACGTCGAGGCCATGGTGCTCGGCGGCCACGGCGACACGATGGTGCCCATCCGCAGCGCCTGCCGGGTGGCCGGCATGCCGGTCGAAGAGTTCGTCTCGGCGGCCAATCTCAAGAAGATCGAGGATCGCACCGCCCAGGCCGGCGGCGAGGTCGTGGGCCTGCTTGGCAGCGGCTCGGCGTTCGTCAGCCCGGCCATTTCGGCCCTCGAGATGCTCGAAGCTATCATCTTCGACAAGAAGAAGATCCTGCCTGTCTGCACCCTGCTCGAGGGCGAATACGGCGTAAAAGGCCTGTTCGTGGGCGTGCCCGCGGTCTTGGGCAAGAACGGCGTCGAGAAGGTGATCACGATGAAGTTGACCGCCGCCGAGAAGAAAGCCTTCCGCCATTCGGTCAACGCCGTGCAGAAGACTGCCGACGAGGTCGACAAGCTGACCGGGCGTAAGAAGAAATAACACCGAGGGTCCGGTGGGCGATCTGAGGCCTCCCGCCTTTGCGGGAGGCTTCTTTTATTAGGATTCCATGATCGTTCCGACGCCCTGCACCTCACAGAGGACAAGGTTACGGTGGCATGGTATCCTTGCCCAACCCCATCAGGGATCCGTACAACCACAAGGACGACTCGTGCCTCACTCACCCAGCACAATCCTGATCACCGGTGCCGCCGGTTTCGTCGGCACCCGTCTGGCTGGCCGCCTGGCAGCCGAGTTTCCCGAAGCCGTCCTGGTCGGCACTGATCTCCTGACACCGAACTGGACCGAGAGCCCGACACGCCGGGTGACCGCACTCGACATCACCGATCCAGACTCAGTTCGCGCGTGTTTCCGAGAGCACCAACCCGACTGCATCGTCCATCTGGCCGCTCAATCTCACGTGCCCACATCCTTTGAAAAACCCATCCTGACATGGCACGTCAACCTCATGGGCACATTGCATCTGCTCGAGGCTGCTCGGACCGAGTCACCTGGCAGCCTTTTCGTTTTCATCAGCTCGTCCGAGGTCTATGGGCGCCAGTTCAATACCGGTCGGCCTGTTGACGAGCAGACACCGCTGGCTCCCATGAATCCCTACGCCGCCAGCAAGGCCGCCGCCGACACCATGGTTCGTCAGGCCTTGTCCGACGCCGTCCACACGATCGTCCTGCGTCCCTTCAATCACGTCGGTCCAGGCCAACGACAGGATTTCGTGGTCTCGGCCTTCAGCTCCCAGATCGCCAAGATCGAACATGGCCTGCAGGATCCGGTTCTCCATGTAGGCAACCTAGAGGCTCAGCGTGATTTTCTGGATATCCGAGACGTCCTCGACGCCTACACACGAGTCATCCGGGTGGGGCGTGACCATGATCCGGGTACGGTTTGGAACCTGTGTACCGGCAGGCCGGTGACTATCCAATCGGTCCTGGACGACTTGTTGGCCCTGAGTGATACGGCCATCGCTGTTCGCATCGATTCCGATCGTCTCCGGCCGTCCGAAGTTCCTGTCGCTCTCGGCGATGCCTCGAAGGCACGCAAGGCTTTGGACTGGGAGCCCTCGACTCCCTGGAGCACGACTCTGGCCGACACGCTCGACTACTGGCGAGACATCAAGCGACCATAACTATTCCTGCAAAAGACAGGGGCCCGGCACTGTTTGGTGCCGGGCCCTTTCCCTGTCCATTACCGCTCCACTTACTGGATGCTCTGATACAACTTCGTGATGTTCTCGGCGTAAAGCTTCCAGGTGTAGTTCTGCAGGACATTGTCACGAATCACTTTGCGGTCCCAATTGCGGGTCAGGCCGTCTACCAGAGCTGCCGTCAAGGCATCGACATCCGATGGGGGAACCAGGATGCCACAATCCGGCTCTCGAATCGTCTCCGGGAGTCCATCCACCCTGCTGGCGATCACCGGCAATCCGACCGACATGGCTTCGATCGTCGCCACTGGCATACCCTCGGAAAGAGTAGGCAAGCAGTACACATCCGAGTTCTGCATCTCACGCACCATGTCTTCGTGGGGCAGCCGCCCTGCCACTGTCACGCGATCGGCGATACCCAACGATGCGGCCAGGTCGATCAGTTCCTGCTTCATCGGACCGCCGCCCACGAAGAACAGCGATGCCTCGGCACGCAGATCATCAGGCAGCCGGGTAAAGGCATGGAGCAGCAGTTGATGGTTTTTACGCGGCAGCAACTGCGCCACGGTCACGATGCGTTTGCCGAAGACCGTGCGTGATTCGTCAGGCTTGAACAGATCCACCTCGACACCGTGATAGATGATGTGGGTGTTGGGGTGATCCAGGCCGGCCGCTAAGGCATTGCGTCGCGTGGAATCGCAGTTGAACAGGATCGCGTCGGCCTTCAACAACTGCTTGATGGCGTAGCCGGCGTGAGGGAATTCGTGCAAGTAGAAGTTGGCGTCGTTACCGATGCCCTGGGGGACAACGGGGATTCCGTGTTTCTGCCCCATCATGACTGCGCACACGCCCTCGGGTGCGAGCCACGGCGTTTGAATGACATCGGGTCGGAAGTCACGGGCGATCGCATCAAGGTGCGACTCGATCTGCTTGTACATCAACAGGCCCTCGTAGCCCCACAGCAGTTTCTTCGGGCCCCACTTCCAACGTGGGTAAGTGACCGGTATGCCCTGGACTTCGTCTTCAAGAGGTACAGCATTCTTCCTGGCTGACCAGTCCCGCAGCGGCCCTGGCTGGATGAGTGACTTCAACAGCATTGAAGGTGGCGGAGTCATGCCGAACGGTGAGACCACGCGCACGTCATGACCGCAGATATCGCGCAACGCGACAGTGCCGCGAATATTCCATGGTCCCGCAAGCCAGTTGAAATCACTGGGAAACATGCTCGCGATCCAAAGGACTTTCATCGAGCGTATCCGCCTTCCAGGAACTTCGAGTAGATCTCCATCATTTGATCGCCCACTTTGTGCGCACTAAACCGCGCGATTGCTTCCTGTTTAGCCAAGCGGCCCATTTCAGCTCGACGGACAGGGTCCTCAAGGACTTCCTGAAGCGCATTTGCCAGGGCCTCGTGATCTCCGGCGTTGACCAATCGGCCGTGGACACCGTCTTCCACCAGATATGGAATCCCGCCTACGTTGGTCCCGACAACCGGCTTACCCGCGGCCATGGCCTGTTGCACTGTCATCGGCGACGTTTCGGCGAAGGACGGCAACACGACCAGGTAGGACTCGGCAAAGTCTCGTGTCAGTTCGTCTTCGGACAGGAAACCGCGGAAGATCACCTTATCCTGGAGATTCATGTCCTGGACCATGCCGTGCAGCATGTCGTGGTGCGGGCGATCGCTGATGCCGCCGGCGACATGAGCACGGAAATCGACACCGCGGTCACGGAGAATGGCCGCGGCGCGGATCAACACATCGATCCCCTTGCGGGGATAGATCGTGCCGGCGAAGAGCATGCGACCGGGAACGGGTTTGTCGGCAGCATCGAAGTACTTTTGTTCGATAGGGTTTTCGACCACGTCGTGGAGCTTGTGTCCAAGATGTGTCAGCGCATTGGCGGCATACACGCTGCTGGGGATGAACCGATCGATACCTCGCTCAGCTCGTTGGGCCAACATTTCGAACTGCCAGTACCGGAATTTGGATTTCAGTCCAGGATAATGCACGCCTTCGTTCTTGAACACGGCATGAATCGTGGCCAGGGTCGGATACGGCAGGGCCGATGCGATGTACGATTCCCGGCCGCTTTCCTGGCAGTGGATCAAATCGGGGGCGATCCGCCGGATCGCTTTTCGGGCCCGCATCAGACTCAGGATTCGGAACGTCGGCAGGCTGAGTCTCTGTTGTTGAGGCACGTGATGGATGGTCACGTCATCGTGTTCCTCAGTCGTTGGGGTTTTAACCCGGCTCAAGGAGACGACATGGAGGTCGAGTCCCGCGCGGCCTCGAAGACCCTCCACCGTGTTGAACATGACCTTTTCGACACCACCGGTGGTGAACTGGGGATCGACAGGGTAAGGCCCGAATAGGACGAGTTTCAAGGCAGCCCCTTCGCCGGTCGGGCCGCTGCAAGGCAGCGGCCCGGGCCGTGATATTGCGTTCTTTCAAGCTTCAAGCGTTGACGTTCGATACCGAATTCCTGAGACGCTCGACATCGGCGTCGACCATGAGTTGAACCAAGCTTTTAAAGCTGACTTCCGGTTCCCAGCCCAGCTTCTTCTTGGCCTTGGAGTAATCTCCGAGCAGAAGGTTAACCTCGGCTGGACGAAAAAACTTGGGATCGATCTCCACGTGCTTTTGGTAGTCCAGCCCGACATGGCTGAAGGCGATCTCGCAGAATTCGCGGACCGAATGAGTCTCCCCGCTGGAGATCACGAAATCGTCTGGGGTGTCCTGCTGCAGCATCAGCCACATGGCGCGGACGTAATCTTTCGCGAAGCCCCAGTCGCGCTTGGCGTCCAGGTTGCCCATGAACAGCTTGTCCTGTTTGCCCAGTTTGATGCGCGCGACTCCGTCGGTGATCTTTCGGGTCACGAATTCGAGACCGCGCCGAGGAGATTCGTGATTGAACAGGATACCCGACACCGCGAACATGTCATAGCTTTCACGGTAGTTCACTGTGATGTAATGACCGTAGCATTTGGCCACACCGTAGGGACTGCGGGGATAAAGTGTCGTCCGTTCGGTCTGAGGCGTTTCCTGAACCAATCCGTACATCTCACTGGACGAGGCCTGGTACATCCGGATCGTGGGATCAACCACGCGAATCGCCTCCAGCACCCGAGTCACACCCAGAGCCGTGACATCCCCAGTCAGAATGGGCTGTTTCCACGAGGTCGGCACGAACGACTGGGCGGCCAGGTTGTAAACCTCATGGGGACGAATCTCGGAGACAGCATCGATCACGGAGGTCTGATCGGTCAAATCGGCCTGGACAAAATTCAGACGGTCCTTGATGTGGTTGACGCGCTCGATCGTCTCGGTGCTGGTCCGGCGAATAACGCCATGGACTTCGTAGCCTTGCTCCAGAAGCAGTTCGGCGAGATAAGAACCGTCTTGACCGGTGATTCCGGTGATCAAAGCACGACGGGCATTGTTCTCAGACATGTCCGACCTTTCTCGGTGGGTTGGGCGTCACAAGCCGTCTTTACGGAACTCGCAACCGTTCCTCGTGGCCGGGACCGTGTCCTGACCGCCTTTCGGTCTTCGAGTGCGTGAGTCGGGATATTCAGCCCTTGATGATAACCTATCGGTACTGACCCTGACAACCGCAGTCGACGTATTTCGCATCGCACCTACCCTGTTTCGGCATCGACAAGGCGAAGTTGAACCCCGCTTTTGCCTGAGGACCATCTTTGACACCATGCTGTCGCGCACTTATAATGCGGCCGCCTCGCCAACCGGACAATCGGAACATCCAAGCATGCCCTCGCCCTAACGAACGGACCCTTCATGAATCTCGAGCATTTTTTCGCTGGGAAAACGGTCATGGTCACTGGTGCCGCAGGTTTTATCGGCTCTCACCTGACTGACGCCCTGATCAATTTGGGCGCTGAGGTGCGGGGACTGGATGATCTCTCGGACGGCAAGATCGAGAATCTGGCCGCGGCAATCGAACGGATCGATTTCGTCGAAGGTTCCATCACCGACGCCAAAACGCTGGATGGTCTGATCAAGGGGTGCGACGTCGTGTTTCACATGGGGGCCAACGCATCCGTGCCCCGCTCATCCGAGAATCCGGCCTACGACTTTCAGGCCAATATGGTCGGCACATTCGAAGTGCTCGAAGCCATCCGCCGTCATGGTGCAGGACGATTGCTGTTCGCCTCATCTGCTGCCGTTTACGGCGAGCCTCAAACCGAGAGCGGACAGATGGGTGAGGACCATCCATTCGTTCCCAAGTCGCCTTACGGCGGTACGAAGCTGGCCGGTGAATTCATGATCGACGCCTACGCGCGCTGCTATGATCTCGATCACCGACGCGTGCGCATCTTCAACACCTTCGGCCCCCGACAACGCAAATATGTCATGTTCGACCTGCTCGAAAAACTGCGTCGCGACGCCGTGAACCTCGAAGTGATCGGCACGGGTGAACAGCAGCGGGATTACAATTACGTGGGCGACACTGTTCTTGCCTTGCTGATGGTGGCCTCTCATCCCGACGCCCACGCCAATGTCTACAATATCGCCGGCGGCCGCCCCATCAGCATCAGCCAGTTGGTTGACCGCATTATCGACCTTACAGGAATCAAGCGTCCAGCGATCACCTACACGATGCAGAGCTGGCCCGGAGATGTCATGCGAATGGTGGCCGACACGTCGCGAATCGAGAATGAACTCGGCTACAAGCCCTTGGTCGGCCTGGATGACGGAATCCGGAATTTGATCGACTGGCACCGTGGAGAATACGGCGCTCCTTGGTAGGGGGCGGACATCGCACGGGGTCATGATGATTGAGACGGATCACAACGAAAGACCAGTCTGTTAGAACACGCGACCGCAATGGGTAACATCAATTAGGCCCAGGTTCGTGCTGATTAATACGTCGTTTTATTGAAGGAATGGACTATTTCCAAAACTGGAGCTGGTGGAACCGGGCAAAACGCGGTAGGAGATAAACACCAAGGTAACACCCTATTACAAAAGCCGACTTAACCCCTGCCACAACGATGGCGCCCCAGAATTCCATAGGATCGGCCCAAGACGATGCGGTCGTATCAAAATCAAGCAGTATGTACACGGCATAAACAATCCCGGCGATCAGATAGTGTCTCAATAGGATCCAGGCACAGCGCCATCCCTGTATTCCCACTCGATATCGCTCGAGCGCCGCGGCACTGAGAAAGTAGTGCAAGTTGATCGTCACAGCCGTCGAGATCGCCAGACCCTGCACTCCCATACTTTCTATGAGCAAAAGATTTCCTATGACATTTGTGGTTAGATACTGAATCGCGAGAACGATCTTCAGCCCCATTCTTTGCATGGAAAAGAAGACCTGTCCAACGACCTGATTGCTGACGATCGCCGGAAGTCCCAACAGATACAATGCCAGCACCGAAGCTGTGCGGACGGTATCCTCTTCGGTGAACTTGCCCCTTTGAAAAAGGACCCGCACGACTTCTGTAGAAGCACACACCATCGTCAGGGAGATCGGCACAACGATTCGAACCACATGTTCCAGGTTTTCACGGATATATCGGTTTAAGGCATCGATCCTACCCTCGGATACAAGTTCCGACATCCGGGTAAACATAACCACAACAAGGCTGGCACTGAAGATCTGCACTGTAAAGCCAGTAAGAGTATAGGAGTATGTGATCGAGCTAATGCTACCAACTTCGAGACGTGACGCAAACATCTTGTCAATGAAGTGATACAGAATCACGATGGACTGTGTTACCAGTATCATCCAACTCAGCTGCCACAGCTTACTCAGAACACCCGGAGGCAGAGCTGGTAGGGCCCAACTCATCCCCCCGCGCACCCAGGCCTGCCTCGCCAAAAGAATGACCTGCACAAGACTGGAGACGGCGAAACCCAGGGGAACAGACCAAATACCGAACTCTTCATGCAGCGCTAGGATCATGATCAACATGATGAATGCATTGCAGACCGGAAGCATCGAAGGCAGGCGATAACAGTGATTCAAGTTGAGAATGGACTTGAGCATCGCCACGAGCAGCAGAAGGAGGCCAGGCACCGCCATGAAACGAATCATGTCTTCGGCGAAGCCGCGTGTTCTATCGGGCAATTCCGGACCGACAAGCCTGATCACGAGCTCGCCTTGGAACATCAGGATCAACATGTAAACTACTGCCGGCACCAGAAACAGCAGGATAGTGGCGTTCTGGAATGCGCTGAGGCGATCTCTGTCCAATTCCTTGCGAAGCTGAATGGTGAACGGCAACACGACATTCGTGTAGACGATGCCGGCCACTGCCCCGGCGTAACTCACCAGAAAGAGGGCCAACGCATAGGCGTCATATTGTTCTCCGGCGCCGAAATATCTCGCAAGTAGCACCTGGACGATTAAGCCAACAGGCTTAGCCAGAAAAACCAGTCCCATCAGCTTGAGGACTTCGCCTTCGAAGAACATGTGTTTGAGACGAGCCTTCAAGCGAAGCGCTCCGGATGGAGAGGGGACCGCGTCGGCCTGGCTCCGAATCCATAATCTTCATTTCGATATCCATAGGTGATTCCGGCAATCAGAAAATAGAAGACGTTGATAAGATCGAAATATCGGTAATCGATCACCATTCCACCGATATGATAACAGACCATGATTCCCGCAAACAACGCAAGCATGTCACGGTCAAACCATTGGTCCTGAAGCTTACTCCGCCACTTGAAGATCCATGCCTTGAAGATGTTCAGTGAAAAACCAAGGAGAAGCAGGATGCTGACAAGCCCCTCTTCAGCCAAACGCCCAAGGTAGATGTCATGAATCACCATACCCTTGCCCATATGCTTGCTGACATATCCGTAGAAGGGGATATCGATTCCCTGATGATAAAAATCCCGATAATCGTTGTATCGGAAAAACCCCAAACCGAAGATCGGATAGTCTCGGACCATCTTCATGGCCGCGCTCAGAAACATCAGTCGGTTTTCTACGGTCTGGTTGTTCTGAAGCCGTTCCTGGAGAAATTCAGAGTTCATGCCCTGGTTGAGCCCCAACAAGCCGAAAACCATTGTAAACACTGCGAAACCCATAAGAATCCGCCGGTAGTTGGGACGCAGCATTCCCATCACACCCAGAGCCATGGCAGTCGCAAGCCAGGGACCCCGCGTGTAGGAGAAAAAGGAGCCCAGCCCCACGAGGACGAAACCGAGGACGCAAATCGTTTTCCATGTCAGTGAGCGAACACGGGAAATGAACAGTAGAAAAATAAGCAACATCATGCCCAACAACTGCCCATTCAGGGGGGGATGCATGACTGGACCGCGAGAGCGACCGGCCTGCCAGAGAGCACCGACATTCGGATCCAGAATCTGCTTGGGCCAGACCAGGGCCTGGATGCTGAACTTTTCTGCTATGGCCGTGATTCCGAAATAGACACCCAGCATAGCAAAAAATACCATCAGGTTCCGGACTTCCGCTGGTGTCCGGATGATAAAGCGCCCATAGAGATAACCGAAAAACGGCGACAGGCTGCTGATTACCCATTCGTGAGCATGGAGCGAACCCCTCAGATTCAACTGCACGAGCACATAGACAGTGTGGGCCAGAATAAAGAAATCAGCTCGATAGGGACCGGGCATCTTCATCCGCTCGATCACGACACGGACCCCGAACATCATGATGATCCAGATCAGCAGAAGGCGATCAAAGGAAAAATCCGGAAGTCCCGGCATGCTCACCATGCCAATGGTCCGAAACCCTCCCATCGAGAGCATCCAGATCATCAGGGCGAACGACAAGTCCCGGTTGGAGATGTACGTGAGGATACTCAGGCCAACGATGCCGACCAGTACCAGGGCCAAGGCCGCGATTCCGAAACGCGTCATCAGAATCCAGGCAAACGCCGCCGAGCCCAATGCGACCGTAGCGAGTTTCAGGCTCGTGAGCAGGGGAAACGGCAGTTTTCCGACGTCTCTGCTCTCAGGCGATGGCAACGGGCCGGTCATAGCCTCGCATCATTTCTTGCCCGACGAGGACAATGTCCCCAACACGGGCACATCGAGCATTTGGGCAGCTTGGCGACGGTCGTAGATGCGGTGGTCCTGATTGTCGACGAAGATGGCGATGATCAGGCCGACGATGATGGAAAAAACGAACGCCACACCGATGTAGAGAAATTTCTTACTGCCGCCGATGCGAGTGTTGATCGTCGGTTGATTCAGCTGGACCAGATTGCTGATTCGCTGGTCACTGCCGGATTTCAGTCGAACTTCGCCTCTTTTCATCTGCAGACTTTCCAGAAGATCTCGTCGCGACTCGATCTGGAGATCGAACGATTCGATCTGTCGTTGAACTTGCGGATAGATCTCGAGGGCCAAGACCTGAGACTCCACGGATTCGCGCAGGGCGTCTTCCTTGGCCAATGCCTCGGCCATGTTTATTTCCAATTCGGCGACGTGGGAGGAGCGCTCGGCGATCAATACCGCCCTGGCCTCGTCGACTAATTCGGCCTGCCGTAGAACCCACACGGAATCGTCCTTGTACTTCACACGAAGAGAGGACAATTCGGACACACGAGTCTCCAACTCACTCTTCAATTGATTAAAACGGGCGTTCGAAGGCACGAAATAGGGATCGAGGGCGACCGTATCCTTCAATTTTTCCAGATGTGCTTCGATCCCGCGGCGGATTGAGCGCGCGTTGAACAGGACCTGTTCCATGGTTCGGATATGCGACACCGTATATTGAGCTGCGTTGGAGAATGATACGATGCCAGCCTGGTCCAACACTTTCGATTTCAGACCCATGATGCTGTCGACTTCGACATCGACCGATTGGATCTGGTCGGTGTAGTAGGAGATCGCACTCGGATTCTGCTGACGTTCGATGTTGAATCGCATGAAGCCCTCGGACAGAGCCTTGACTGCAGCAAGGGCAAATCTGGCACTCGGATGGGTGAACGTGAGATTCAGCACGTTCGACTCACCGACCTGGCCGCAATCCACGTTCTCGGTCAAGCGTCCGGCCAATTGGACTCCATCGGGCAGATTTGCCAAAAGAGGGTCTTCTTCGCGAAATACGGACAGAGAATCCTCCAGCAATGCGGCCGCGATCTCGGCCACGGGAATACTTTTTCCGATTTGTGCAGCCGTGCTCATGATCAAATCATCATTCACGATGCGTTGTGCGAAGACGGGATTCTCCGGTTGACGCGTTTCAACCATGATCAAGGTGCCAGCGGTGACGTTGCTCGATGTCTTCAACGTTCCGATGGTGACGACCAGAATGATAGGGAGGGCGATAGCCAGGATGAGCAGACGGCGTCGGATGACAATCGCAATAAAACGCTTGAGATCGAACTGCGCCTCATGACTGAAGCCAGGACCTCTGTTGCTCTGATTATCCATATTTGAAGCCAGTTCCTTCCTGACGCAGAATGTTCATAACCTCTTTGAGATTGTTCGCGATGAAGTACGCCCGATCCAGCGTCTCTGTGATCTGAAGACTGGAAGGGAACATCCCATATCCTGCTGCGGTTGGGTCGAAGGTGATCCTTGGCATGGAGCCCCCCCCCCATAATCACATCGCGGGAAGAGTATGCTGAACTCCCCCATACCTCAACCGTCAGCTACTTCCATCGCACTGTTCATTCCTGCTACACTCTATTCGGCTGACCGATACCAGCCTTGAGAAATGAATCCTATCTTGGTATATCCTGTTTTCAAAGGCAAATTGGCTGCTTGATAGAGTGGGACGCAGCGTCAACTGCCACCGAATCGTGGTCTCGATCTCAACCATGCTTTCGACCGACGAACAGCAGGTACGGGCATGTGCCATCCAATCCCCGGCCATGGTCGCCTCTGGTGACACGGTGCATGATGTTGATCCCCTGCTGCATGACCTTGCAAGCCCGTAAGGCCTTGGAGCGCACTGTTCCGGGTACGGGCTTGTACAACTGGAACGTGAAAATCCCATAAGCGTCACAGAAAAGTGGATCGATCGGCAGGTCCTTGAACAGCCTACGGAATGCAGAGATATTCGTGATGGCCAAGTTATGGGCAACCAGGTCTTTAGGGTTGAAAAAACCGTAGAGACGACGGTTCAACCCAGAGAGATTCGGGGCGATGATCACGAGCTCTCCGCCCGGTTTCAACAGGTCGACATGGGACCGCAGGATCGCATCTGTATCCTCGAAATGCTCGATGAAACTCATGGACATCACGATGTCGAACGATTCCCGCCAAGTGTCGATCAACTCAGGATCGAGAGCATCTCCACGAATGACTTGATCGGGGTTGATTCCGTTCTTTTCGAATACGGTCCGATTGTTCTGCACGCCAACATCGGAAAATTCGATTCCGTAGGGGTCATATCCGAAATGGTTCTTGAAATCGATCAGGAACCTTCCAGGGGCACTGCCCACTTCGACGATCTTGAGACCAGGCTTGTGAGGTAAGAGGGAGGGTAAAATCACATTGAAAAGGCGATGATGATGATAGCTAACCCGGTACGAATGGAGTCGTTTACCCAACAGACGTCGCGACAGGGAGTTCCGTGGAGTGCCGGATGGCATATTTTCCGGAAGCAAAATCTCCTGGTGAAACTGGTCCCAATAGGGGCGATCCGTCAACTTGCTCATTCTATTTCCCTTTGCTCGATGTTGAGGCTTCTTGAATGGTCCCTCATCCTAATCTACTCCCTTGGTAATCGCATCAACAGAATCCTGATGTCAAACTCAGCCGCTGTCTGCTGTTTGTTCGTTTCGTTTGTCCGTCGCCCTCTTCACCTTCTCCTATCCTTTTGCATCCGCACCAATTCTATGGTAAAATAGACATCCCGCACCGACTCACAACATCCACGGCCCCGATTGGGAGGAACCGATGTTTCGCTCTCCTTTGTTCCGGTTTACGCTTTTATCGATGGTGCTGATCTCCTCCCTGGCGTTGGCCCGTCCCGCCGACGCGCCCTATACCCTGGTGCGGGTGGACCTGACGTCACCGATCATCGACCTCGCCATCGCTTCGAACCCCGATCTGGATGTCAGCGACCAGAAGCCCGGTATTCGCGCCGATATCGTCGCCCGCCCGGCTGACCTCGAGTGGCTCGGCAAGAGCGGCATCCCCTACGAAGTCGTGATCGAGGACATGGAGGCCTTCTACGCGGCCAGGTTCGTCGGTTCGGTCGGCAACTACGGCGTCTACCACACCTACAGCCAGGTGGTCACCTGGATGGACGACCTGCGGACGGCCTACCCGAACGTCGTCAGCGCCAAGTGGAGCATCGGCCAGAGTCACGAGGGCAACGACCTGTGGTGCGTGCGGGTGTCGGACAACCCGGACATCGATGAGTCAGGCGAACCGGAAGTGCTCTTCGACGGTATGCACCACGCCCGTGAGATCATGGCCAGCGAAGTGCCTATGATGCTCATCGAGTACCTGGCGTCGAACTACGGCGTCGACCCGACCATCACCCACCTGCTCGACAACCGAGAGATCTACGTGGTGCCCGTGGTCAACCCCGATGGCAGCCTCTACAACGAGTCGACCAACCCCTCGGGCGGCGGCATGTGGCGCAAGAACCGGCGCAACAACGGCGGCGGCATCTACGGCGTCGATCCCAACCGCAACTACCCGTTCCAATGGGTGGGACCCGGCAGCAGCACCGACCCGAGCAGCGAAGTCTACCGCGGTCCGTCAGCGGGCAGCGAACCCGAGATCCAGGCCTTGATGGGCCTGATCAACTCCCATGCTTTCGTCACCGCCCAGAGCTTTCATTCCTACAGCAACCTGACGCTGTTCCCCTGGGGCTACACCACGGCCGACAGCCCCCATCACGCCATCTTCACTCAAATGGCCGATATCATGACCCGAGAGAACGGGTACGCTCCAGGTCAGCCCGGCGACCTGCTCTACGACGTCAACGGCGCGTCCTTCGACTGGTTGTACGGCGCGAGCATGGAGCACCCCATGTGCCTCGCGTTCTCCAACGAAATCGGCAGCGGCTCGGACGGTTTCTGGCCCCTGGAATCGCGGCGTGACGCCCTGTTCCAGGAAAACCTGTGGCCGTCGCTCTACCAGATCATGGCTTCGGGACTCTTCGTCGAAGCCCACACGCCTGTTGTTCTGGGCGGCGACGGCAACGGCCGCCTGGACGCCGGCGAGACCGCCGGTCTTTCCTTCAGCCTCGAGAACCTCGGCATCTTCGCTACGGCGAACGACGTGACGGTGACCCTGAGCACCAGCGATCCCTACATCGTGCTCCAGGAGACGAACCGGAGCCTGGGTGGCATGGGCGGCATGGGCACCATCGACGTTTCTGCGGCTCCCTTCCTGGTCGAGGTCGACGCCAGCCTGCCTGCGAGCCGTTCGATCAAGGTCCGGATCAACGTCGACGCCGACGGCGTTCAATCCGAGTTCTTCCTGGTCAACCCGGCCGGCTCCTCCTCGGTCCTGTTCGCCGACAACTTCGACAGCGGAACGAGCAACTGGGTGCTGACCGGGGGCTGGGGCGAGACCTCCTCGAATTTCCACTCTCCCCCCTTGAGCTTGACCGATTCACCGGGCGGCGACTATTCCAACAACGTGACGACCTCGGCCACGACCTCGTCGGCAATCACCCTGCCGGCCGGCGCCACACTGAGCTTCTGGCACCGCTACGAGATCGAGTCGAACTACGACTACGGCTACGTCAGGATCTCGACCGACCAGGCCAACTGGAACACCGTGGCGACCTATGACGGTCACTCGACGGCCTGGACCCTGCAGGAAATCAGTCTCGACGCCTACGCCGGCCAGTCCGTCTGGATCCGCTACGAGCTCGACACCGACTACTCGGTCACCTACGACGGCTGGTGCATCGACGACGTATCGATCAGCGGCGTCGGTTCGACCAACATCCTGCCGCCCGCGCCCGCCCTGCTCGATCCGCTCGACGGCGCCAACTTCGCGATGCCGGCCAACCTCACCTGCGGCACCGTCACCGACCCCGAAGGCGATCCGGTGACCTACGGGTTCCGCGTGTACGACAGCGCCGACATGACCAACGTCGTCTTCGCCGCCGACGGTGTGGCGTCCATCGGCGCCCAGGCCCAGGCCGAGGTGACCACCTTGACTCCCGGCGCCACCTACTGGTGGCGCGCCTTCGCCGCCGACACCCAGGAATGGGGCCTCATGGGCGACGTCCGCAGCTTTACGGTCGACACCTCCTCGGGCGTCGGCCTGGATCTCGGACGTCTCACCCTGCGCTCGATCGCCGGGAACGCCGGATCGAACCTGCAGCTCGAACTTCCTCGCGACGGGGACATCGTGGTCGAGGTCTTCAACGCCCGCGGACAGGTCGTGCGCACCCTGGCGGCCGGTCACCACGACTCCGGCCTGCACCGCCTGACCTGGGACGGACGCGACACTCAGGGTCGCCACAGTGCCAGCGGCGTGTACTTCGTGCGCGTCAGGGCGGGACAGGACATCGTGACCGCTCGTGTGACTATGATCCGCTGATCTGTGACCGACCTTGCGATGGAGCTGGGTCAACGATAGAATTCCGGGCGGTCACCGACAGCGTCGTGACCGCCCGGTTCTTTCTTGGCAGGAGTCGATTCGTCCATGGGCACTCGCGAGAATCTCCAGCTCATCCTCGACGCACCCGGCGCCGGGCTCGGTCTCGACATCGTCGTCGTTTCGACCACGACCAGAGCCCAGGCTGGCTTCTGGGAACGGCGCCTCAAAGCCGGGCGCGGACAGATCTGCCGCGCCGACGCCCTGATCCTCACCGTGGTCGAGGACTGGCCGGGCGGCGCTGGCAACGGTCTTGGCACGCTCTACGCCCTGCTTGGTGCCGCCGAATCCGCCCGCCGCGCCCACGGCCGCGACCTCATGGCCGAACTCGCCGCCGGCGCCTCGGTCGGCATCTACCACACCGCCGGCAAGGGCACTCGGCTCGCCCCCCTGCCCGGCAGCGAGGGCAACAACAAGCCCGCCGTCAAGCTGACCGGCGCCGTCACGATCGACGGACGCACCGAGGCGATGACGATCCTCGAAGCCGTCATCCGGCAGACTGCGATCTACGCCGCAGGCCGCGCCGGACGGGTGGGGGTGTTCTGGGGCGATCAGGTGTTCATCCCGTCGGCAGGACCGCCGTCCGCGGCAACGCATCACGTCGACATCCTGGCCACGCTCGGTCCCATGCCCGACGACGCCGAATGGGATCGCCGCAGCCTCGAACGCTACGGGCTGATCGCCGTGGCGGTGAACGGCGACGCCGCCCAGGTCGAAAAAGTCAGCCATTCGGTGGCCGCTGCCCTGATCCGCGACGGCGTGATCGCCGTCGACGGCGGCATCGGGGTGAGTCTCGGGTCGTTCAGCATGTCGGCGACCATGGCCGTTGCCCTGATCGACGAGTTTTCTGCCGAACTCGAATCCCGAACGACCAAGCTCGACACCGATCCCCATTTCTGGATGCCCCTGACCCTCGACGCCGCCACCTATGGCTCCATGATGACCGCCAAGAGCGTCGAGGCATCAGTCGCCGACGCTCACTTCACGAGGATGAGCGACTTTCTTGACCGATTCCAGTCCGCCCATCCCGATCGACCCATCTTCGGCTGTGTCGATGTGGGTGATGCGGGCTGGTGGTGGGACTACGGGACCATCGAGGGGTACGTCGCCAACAATCTCAAGCTGCTCGGCGGCGACGAGGAAGCGGCCGGCATGCGCGATTTCTTCGGTGTCGCCATCAACGGCGGCAACATCCTGGTGGACAGCGAGATCAGCCGCCTCACGGCCCGGGGATGCGTCATGGTCGGCGTTCTGGCCGACCAGGTGAGCGGGACCGGTTCGGTTCTGGTCAGCGTCCAGTGTCCGGTGGTGCAGGGAAACGATCTGCTCCTCTACAACGTATCCGAGGCCGGCGACATCATCCTGCCTCCGGGGTCGATCCGCGCTGATGTGCTGCTGCCCGGCGACGGACCGGTCGCCCTGCTTTCTCATCGCGGCCGCGACGGCAAGGACGACTGGGACCTCAGGCTCCCGGGCAATCCGATGAGTTGGGCCGAACTCCACGCCTGCAACGACGCAGCCGAAAAAGAGGAGAGCTGATGGCGATCCTGCCCCTCGAGACCATGATCATGTACTACCCCTGGGGTTCTCACGAGGCCCTGGCCAGCCTCCAGGGAAGAACCGTGCCGTCCCCATTGCCCGAAGCCGAACTCTGGATGGGTGCCCACCCCAAGGCGACGTCGCGGGTTCGGGGGCGATCGCTGCGCAAGATCATCGCCTCCGACCCGGTCGGTGTGCTCGGCCGAGAATCGGTGGCCTCTCACGGCGAGCGCCTCCCCTATCTGTTCAAGCTGCTGGCCGCCGCCGAACCTCTGTCGATCCAGGCTCATCCTGATCGCGAGCAGGCCCGCGCCGGTTACGCCCGAGAGAACGACCATGAAATCGGGTTTGACGATCCCGCCCGCTGCTACCGCGACGACAACCACAAGCCCGAGGTCGTCTACGCCCTGAGTGAATTCTGGGCCCTGAACGGTTTCCGCCCCGTCGATGAAATCCTGGAGTTGATCGACCACGCCGGCCTCGACGCCATCGCTGCGGAAGCTTCGGCGTTGAAGGCGACCGCACGTCTCGAGGATTTCTTTCCCGCAGTCATGAGGCTCGACGCCGAACGGCGCGCTTCGTTGACCGGGCAACTCATGGCCGCAGCGAGCGGAATGTTCTGCGGCCGACCCGAGGGACGCTGGCTACACCGGATCAACTCCGTTTTTCCAGGAGACCCTGGACTGCTGTCGGTCCTCATGTTGAACCTGGTGCGGCTCGAGCCCGGTCAGATCATGGCCAGCCAGGCAGGAACCCTGCACGCCTACCTCGGCGGCTTCTGCGTGGAACTCATGGCCAACTCGGACAACGTGCTGCGTGGAGGGTTGACCACCAAGTACATCGACCTGGACGAACTCACCAGGATCCTGTCCTTCGCCCCCCATACGCCTGAAATTCGAACCCTCGGCGACGAAGCCTACGACTCGCCATCGGGGGAATTCCGTCTCGAGGTGATCCGCGTCAACGACAACTGGACCGCACCGGCCCTCCACGGATGCGACATCATCGTGGTCACCTCCGGCTCGGGCACCGTGACCGATCATCTCGACCACGAAAGCTTCTTTCTCGAAAGTGGCGAGGCCTGCGTCATCACCGCCTCGACCGGGTCCTATGAGCTCGCCGGGGCGATGACCATCGCAAGGGCATCGGTTCCCGATTCAGCGGGATCGTCATGATCGCTGCTCCCGGCACCGTGCTTGTCACCGGAGGGGCTGGATTCGTGGGTGCGTTGGCCTGTCGCGGCTTGTCCGGCCGGTTTCCGTCTGCCCGTATCCTGGCCGCCGATCTCCGGATGCCGGAATCCCACGGCATCGCCCTTGACTTGACCGATCGGGCTGCCACCCGAACCGTGATCCGCGACCTCGCTCCCGACGTCGTGCTTCATCTCGCCGCCCAATCCCACGTGCCGACGGCTTTCGCCCGCCCCCTCGAGACATGGACCGTGAACGTGATCGGCACCCTGCATCTTCTCGAATCCCTGGGGGAACTGGGTCGACCGACCTCCTTGATCTTCGCGAGCACATCGGAGGTCTACGGCCGTGCGTTCGCCTCGGGCCGGCCCCTCACCGAAGCTGCTCCTTTCGCCCCGATGAACCCCTATGCCGCCAGCAAGGCCGCCGCCGACGCTATGGTGCGCAACGCGGGCACCGACACCCTGCACACCATCGTGCTGCGCCTGTTCAACCATGTGGGGCCAGGCCAGAGGGAGGACTTCGTCCTCTCGGCGTTTGCGGCTCAGATCGCGCGCATCGAGCAGGGGCTTCAGAAACCGGTGCTGAAAGTCGGCAACCTCGACGCGAAACGGGATTTCCTGGATGTGAGGGACGTGGTGTCCCTGTACGGCGAGATCATCGCAAGGCGGGACGAGTTGCCGAGCGGGTCGGCGTGGAACGTGTGCTCGGAACGATCGCGGTCGATCTCCAAGGCCTTGAGCAAACTTCTGGCTTTGAGTACAGTCGACATCGCAGTGGAAACGGACCCGGAGCGTGTGCGCGCTTCCGAGATCGCCGAAGCCCGCGGCGACGCCTCGGCGTTGCGCAACACCTTGGGCTGGACGCCATCGACACAATGGTCGGCGACCCTCGGTGCGATTCTGGAGGATTGGCGGGAGCGGATCGGTGGCTGATTCGATCTGCCGATCGAGGATGCCTCAGCCCAGCAACTTCAGATCGGCATCCACCATCATCTCCACCAACCCGCGAAAATCGACCTTCGGATTCCAGCCGAGTTCATCCCTGATCCGCGAACTGTCGCCGAGCAGCTCCACGACCTCCGCCGGGCGGAAATACTGCGGATCCACCTCGACGTGCTTCTGCCAATCGAGACCTGCGCACGCGAAGGCGATCTCGCAGAACTCCCGCACCGAGTGGGTCTCCCCGCTCGACACGACGTAGTCCCGCGGATCGTCCTGCTGAAGCATGAGCCACATCGCCTCGACATAGTCGCCAGCGTAGCCCCAGTCGCGACTGGCGTCGAGGTTACCAAGCAGAAGCTTGTCCTGCAGGCCCAGCTTGATGCGGGCCACGCCATCGGTGATCTTGCGCGTCACGAATTCGAGGCCGCGACGGGGTGACTCGTGGTTGAACAGGATGCCCGACACGGCAAAAAGATCGTAGCTCTCACGGTAGTTGACGGTGATGTAGTGGGCATAGCACTTGGCCACGCCGTAGGGGCTGCGGGGATAGAGCGGCGTCTTCTCGGACTGGGGCGTCTCGAGCACCTGGCCGAACATCTCGCTCGACGAAGCCTGATAGAAGCGTATGGAAGGGTCGACGATCCGAAGGGCTTCAAGCACGCGGGTCACACCGAGCGCCGTCACGTCGGCGGTGAGGATGGGCTGGCGCCACGACGTGGGCACGAACGACTGGGCCGCAAGGTTGTACACCTCGTGGGGCTTGATGTCGATCATGGCGCTGATCACCGAGGTCTGGTCGGTGAGATCGGCCTGTTCGATGTGGAGACGGTCGAGGAAGGGTTCGAGCCGCTGACACGACTCCGTGCTCGAGCGGCGCATCAGTCCGTGGACCTCGTAGCCCTTCTCCAGGAGGAGTTCCGCGAGATAAGAGCCGTCCTGGCCCGTGATGCCGGTGATGAGGGCGCGTTTGGTCTGGGTCATGATGCGTCTCCGTCGCGGAGTGAACCTGCTGTAGCGAGCTCCAAGTATGGCCCAACAACCGTGCTCGTGGCAAGTTCACGTCACGAAGGGGGGACCCGAGGATCCCCCCTCCCGATCAGACGGCAGCCTGGATCACTTCTGCCGGATCGCTTCGATCTCCAGCTGGACCGTCACGGTGTTGCCGACCGCGAGGCCGCCCTTGTCCAGGGTGTTGTTCCAGGTGATGCCGAAATCCCCCCGATCGATCGTGCCCTCGGCGGTGAATCCAATCCGGTGGTTGCCCCAGGGATCGTCCACCGATCCGTTGTACTCGAGTTCGAGTTCGACGGCTTTGGTCACTCCGTGCAAGGTCAAGTCTCCGCTCAGGATCCAATCGTCTCCAGCGGCCTTGAGGCCTGTGGAGACGAACGACATCGTCGGATGCGTGGCTACGTCGAAGAAGTCGGCTCCGCGCAGATGGTCGTCGCGCTTGGCGTCGCCGGTGTCGATCGAGGTCATGGCGATCGTCGCGGAAACCGTGCCGGACGTCGGGGCGGACTCGTCGAACTCGATGACACCCTCGAATTCACCGAAGCTCCCCCGCACGTTGCTCACCACCATGTGCTTGACCTTGAACCCGACACTCGAATGGACCGGATCGATGTCGAACGTGGCAGCCATGGTCGTCCCGGTGAACGCCACGATCGCCAGCAGGGCGAACATCAGAAGTTTTTTCATGAATCCCTCCTCGCTTTCTTACTTGTTGAAACAAGCTTTATCATGATAGCTCGATCAGCGGGAACGGCAACCCCTTTCGAAGCATGACTTCCAGCCTTTGACCCGCTCGTCTTCCGAGGGTACCCTGTGGCACACACTTCGGCGAGCTGTTCGTCGGTCTTCGACAAGAGCGGTGCTCACCTTGTCCATTCATGTCCGTTTCCTGACGGTGACCCTCGTGACTGCCCTGCTGCCGCTGGCGCTCTTCGCCTTCGTCGTGCGACACCAGACCGGATCCGACCTCGAAACCCAGTACGCCCGGCGCATCGACGCCGTCGTCGGGTCCCTGGGTCAACGCCTTGAAGCCCGGGACCGCGACCTCGGCGAACGCCTCGCCATGCTGCGCGCAGGCGCCGAGGTCGACCCGAGCCTGGCTCTGGCCCTCGCCGGCATGAGAGAACGCGCCACCTATCCCGATGAATTCGTCGCCGACGCCTGCGAACTCTCAGATCTCGACCTGCTCCTGCTGCTCGACGCCGATGGGCACGCCCTGGCCGGCCTGCCCCACCCGGTCGCCCAGGCCTGCGATCGCCACTTTCTGCGTGCCATGTCGAGCCTGGCGGGCGGGCCGGGCCTGTTGCCCCTGGACGACGGCCTGGCCTGGATACGCGCCGACTCCCTGACTATCCGGGGCGAAATCCTGACCCTGGTCGTCGGTCAGATCGTTCGGCAATCGTCCCTCGTGGAGTGGTCCGACGGTGTCATTTCAGCGTCGCTCGTCTATCACGGCGGAGCCCTCTCGACGGACGAGGAACTGCTTCCCCGTTTCGAACGGGCCGGGCAGCAGAAGCTGAGCTCCCCCGAAGGCGTCGTCCCGACCGACCATTATCTCGTCAGCGCCATGCCGTTTCCTCGCCTCAACGACCCTGGAGCTGGCCTGCACCGCACGCCGCCGCCCCTGGTTCCGGCCACGCTGGTGTTGACTCATCCCTTGGATGAGCGTGGCGATCTGCTGCGACGTCTGGATGCCCGGCTGGCCACCATCGCCGGCGCTGCCATCCTGATGGCCGTGCTTGCGGCGATGCTCCTCGCCTCCAGGGTCACTCGCCCGATCAGGGAGCTGACCGACAGGGCCGAGGCTCTCGACCTCGATCAACTCGATACGGCGTTTCCCGGAAAGGGTCGCGACGAGGTCGGTCGTCTCAGCAGCGTGCTCGAATCCATGCGAAGTCGTCTCCTGGCGAGCGTCGACCGGATCCGCGAGGCCGAGAGACGCGCCGTGCTCGGTGAACTAGCGCGTCAGGTGAACCACGACATCCGCAACGGATTCCTGCCCATCCGCAACGTGGTGTGGCACTTGGGGCGCGTGGCCAGGGAAGAACCCGACCGCATGCCGGACATCTTCCTCGAACGTGAGAACACTCTGACCACAGGACTGCAGTACCTGGAAGACCTGGCTGGAAGCTGGAAACGCCTGGCCGGATCGACATCGCTCGAGTCCATCGACGCCGCCGTCGTGGTGCGCGACGCCCTCGGCGGCTTTCCGGCGTCGGTGGCGATCTGCTGCGATGAAACGACGCCTCCGGTCCTGTTCGATCCGACCGCCTTGCAGCGAGTGGTTCAGAACCTGGTCCGAAACGCCCTCGAAAGCCTCGAGTCGGACAGCGGGCTCGTCACCGTGACGATCGGAGCAGACGACGAGCACGTGACCATCGCCATCCGGGACACCGGTCGCGGCCTGGACGAGTCCGAACTCGTCCGCATCTTCGAGCCCTATTACACGACTCGCAACGAGGGCACGGGACTCGGCCTTGCCATCGTGCGGCGCCTGGCCGCCGATGCCGGCGGCGACGTGACCGTCGACAGCACACCCGGAGTCGGCAGCACCTTCACCCTGAGCATTCCCCTCGCCGGGGAGGAGACTTCATGAGCCGCATCCTGATCGTCGACGACAACACCGCCCTGCGCGAGCAGTACGCCTACGACCTCGCCCGCCTCGGCGGACACGAGGTACTCCAGGCCGTCGACGGAGCCGAAGGATTGCGCACCCTCGAAGCCGAGCCGGTCGACTGCATGGTGCTGGATCTCGAGATGCCGGGCATCGACGGGTTCGGAGTCCTGCGAGGGATGAAGGAAAAGAAGATCACGGTCCCGGTCGTGGTTTACACCGGCACCGGTAGCTACGAGCGCTGCGTGCGGGCGGTGAAGATGGGCGCCTACGGTTTCGTGGACAAGGACGAGCCGGTCGAGAGGGTCGTGCAGGACATCAACAACGCCCTGCAGCACGGACGTCTGACCCGGGAGGTCCGCAACCTGCGTCGGCAACTCCACGGCGACTCTGGACTTGTCGGCCGCGGCACGGCCATGAACGCACTGCGCGATCACATCGCCAGGGCTGCACCGATCCCGAGCCCTGTGCTGATCCTGGGTGAGAGTGGAACCGGCAAGGAGCTCGTGGCCCAGGAGTGCCATCGGCTCGGCTCCTATCCGAACGGGCCCTTCATCGTCCTCAACTGCGCCGCCCTGCCCGAACATCTGGCCGAGAGTGAGCTGTTCGGCCACGAGCGCGGCGCGTTCACCGGCGCCGACCGCCTGCGTCAGGGAGCCTTCGAGAGCGCGAGGAGCGGCACGCTCTTTCTCGACGAGGTCGGCGAGTTGCCCGCACCAGCCCAGGCCAAACTGCTGCGCGTGCTCGAGACCGGCGAGTTCTCCCGTCTCGGCGCAACGGCGACCCTCAAGACCAACGCCCGCGTCCTTGCTGCCACCCACCGCGACCTCGACGCCGAGGTCGCCGCCGGTCGGTTCCGCGAAGATCTTCTCTATCGACTCAACGTCCACCTGCTGCGAGTCCCGCCCCTGCGTGAAAGACCAGAGGACGTCCCCGGCCTGCTCGACCATTTCCTGCGACTGACCTGCGAACGCTTCCGCTGCCGCTTCAAGACCGTGACCCCCGAAGCCGTCGAGCGCCTCAAGAGCCATCACTGGAGCCGCAACAACGTGCGGGAGCTCCGCAACACGGTCGAACGCCTGGTTCTGGCCTGCGACGGTGACGAGATCGGCGCCCATCATCTGCCGTCTGACATCGGTTCGCCCGCGGGCAAACCTGAAGACGATCAGAGGACATCCATCGCCACTTTCGGCGCTACGCTGCGGGAGCTGCGCGGCGCCGCCGAGTTGGCGATCGTGCGCGCCGCTCTCGAACGCAACCGCTGGCACCTGACCAACACGGCCCGTGAGCTCGGCCTCGCCGATCACGCGAGCCTGAGCAAAGTGATGAAACGACACGGCCTGAAACGACCCTAACCGAAACAGGAGATCATCATGATCCGTCGACTCCTGATCACGCCCCTGCTGGCCCTGCTCGCCGGCGCGGCCGGGACGCCGACGGCACACGCATCGCCACGTTCCACTCCGTGTGGCGGCACCGATCCGACGGAGGTTGGGAGATCGTGCTGGATCGGGGATGCCGGTTCTGCGAGTGATCTCTACTCTTGGCTGTGTTGATCCGGACACAATTCACTGTGTCCATAATGACACAACTCTTGAGGTTCGGACGTCGAGCCGATCACTCACTAAATCCGTATCTTCATAAATAACAACATGATGGATGGTTTATCAGTCAGATGTTTTTCTGGTCAAGCTCTTGCGAATCACTAGGTCAGAGACCGCGACCCGACCCCCGATTCGAAGGAGCTATCATGAGCAAGCAAGCCAACCCTGAATTCTCCCAACGCAAGCTGAAGCTGGCCGAAGCCGGCGTCCTGTTCGTCCTGGTCCTCGCCCTAGTGATCACCATCGGCGTCAGGATGACGGCATCGGACGAGGCCCCATTCGTGGCCGCGACGGAGGCCACCTTGGATGAACAATCCACGTCAACCCTGGCGGATATCGTGATCGATGCGGCCACGGTCGTGACGGCCGAGCCGACGATCATCACCGAAGTCGAGTCGATCGCCATCGTCACACCCGGCGACCGCTACTCCGAGTACACCGCGCCGGCGACCATCTACCAAGACGGTGAGGCAGCCTATTTCGCCCGCGCGTTCGACGAAGCCGCCGATGTCTTCACCCTCTACACCGAACGCATGCCCGAAAACGCCTGGGGCCACTCCATGCTCGGCCTGAGCCTGTGGAAGGATGGCGATCCTGAGGCGGCCGCCTCGGCTCTCGCTCGCGCCATCGAGATCAAGCCCGACCACGTCAAGAGCCTGGTCAATCTCGCCCGCGTGAACCTGCAGCTCGGCCGTCCCAACGCCGCCCTGGCTACGATCGAACAGGCCATCGACCTGGATCCGGCCTACCCTGACGGTTACCGCGTCCTGGGTCGCGTCTACCACGAGCTCGATCGTCGTGACGAGGCCGTGAACGCCTACCATCAGGCCCTGTCCTTGACTGCGGACGACGCTTGGTCCCTCAATAACCTCGGGCTTGTTCTCCTGGAATCGGACCGTGCCGACGAGGCTCTGGCCCCTTTGGCCCGCGCGATCGCCATCGACGCCGACCAGGCTGTGTTCCGGAACAATCTCGGGATGGCCCTCGAGCGGACCGGTCACACCGCTCAAGCGGTTGAAGCCTACACCGCCGCCGTGGATCTGGCCGGGCACGCCAAGGCCGAGATCAGCCTGGCCCGAGTGGAAGCCGTGATCGCCGACGGGGGCGACGTGGGTGCAGAACTGGACCTGGTCGCACTGGCCGCCTCGTTCGTGGTCCCGTCGAGTCGCGACATCGACGAGCCGACCGCAGTGGCTTTCGGCGAGGGTGGAATCTGACCAGAACCGACGTCACCGACACAACGAGGCCCTCGTGAATGCGAGGGCCTCGTCTTGATGGCCTAGACCTTCTTGGTCGTCGCTGCTTTCTTTGGCGATTTTCGCGTCGGGGCCTTCTTGCTCTCGGCCTTCTTGGTCACCGTCTTTTTGGTGACGGCTTTCCTCGTTACCGTCTTCTTCGTGGCAGACTTCTTGGTCGTCGCCCTCTTGGCCGTCGGTTTGACCGGTGTCTTTTTGGTGGACGTCTGACCGGCTTCCTTCTTGATCGTCACCTTCGCAGGTTGGGCGGCGGCGCTCTCGCCATCCGATCGACTCGCGGCCCCGGAAGCCGCAACAGCCACGTCATCGCCGGCCTTCTGTTCGTCGGTTTTCGGACGGCGCCGGCGCCGGCGTGACGGCTTGCGGCCGGCTGCGGCAGCCTGTCCCGGTGTCCCGCCGAGCTTGGTCACAACGAAGGAACCACCGGCTCGTTCATCCCGTTCGACGGTCAACAGACCCAGCGACATGGCTTCTTCGAGCAGATCGCTGAACGACGAATAACCCCAGACGCGTTCGCTGAAGTCGGGTTTTTTCCGCTTCATGGTGTCCTTGACCAGCGACGAGTGCAGCACGCCCCGGTTCTCGTGCAGCAGCCCCTCGATCGTGCTGACGACCAGGTTGAACAGCTTCTTCTTGTCGCTCGGCACGCTCTCCATGCTGACCGTCTCCACGCTCACCGGAGACCGCACGAGATCCTCGTAGAAAATGAACTCGTCGCAGTTCGAGACCAGAAGCTGACTCGTCGAGCCCCGCATGCCCACACCGATCACGCTCTTGGCATTCTCGCGCAGCTTGGAGACCAGAGGGGAGAAATCGGAATCGCCCGAGATGATGACGAAGGTGTTGATGTGATCCTTGCTGTAGCACAGATCCATGGCGTCGACGACCATGCGGATATCGGCGCTGTTCTTGCCGCTCATGCGGGGACTCGGCACCTCGATCAACTCGATGGCAGCGCCGTGGAGATCGGCCATGTAGTCCTTGTAATAGGACCAGTCGGCGTAGGCCTTCTTGACGATGATCTTGCCTTTTTCCAGCAAACGTTCGAGCACGATGTTGATATCGAAGCGCTGCCGCGCATCGCGAGCGCCGATGGCGACGTTGTCGAAATCCAGGAACAGAGCCAGATTGGGATCGTGATTATGGAGCATGGGACCCTCCAGGGAGTTCGTCGAATGGGCCGTCCTTGGCCTCGTCCACTTTCAAACCATAGTCCTCGGCGGTGATACCGCGCTACTCCTATCTTGGGTTCGGTGTCCCCTTCTGGTATCCTGCTCGGGTCCCGAAACCCCTGAACCGGAGCGTTTGTCCATGTCCACCAGCCTCACCTCCGAAGAGCTCGTCCAACTCGTCCAGCGCGTCTTTCGACCGGGTCCGGACGATCGTGGGCTGGCCCTGATCGTCGATCTGCCCGACTCCGGACTCCCCGATCACGACGACTGGCTCATCCGGCGTCAGTTGGCCTCCGAGTGGGCTGCCTCCCTGGCTGGATCGGCGAAGGAAGCTGGCCTCGATCGGGTGACCCTGGCCTGGTATCCCAACGTCGGCGGCAACAACGCCGACCTCCCTCCGATCTGCGTTCCGGGCAAACCCGGTGTCCGACTCGATCACGCCGGCGCCCTGGCCGGGCTTCCGACGATCACATTTTTCGACCTCTTCGAGACCCACAGCATCATTCTGGCCCCCACCGAGTTGTCCGCCACGGCCCCCATGAAGGTCGCCGCCCGCCGCCACGCCATGCGGGGGGCCACGATGCCCGGCTTTCTGCCTTCGATGGTCTCCGCCCTGCGGATCGACTATGGCGAAGTCAACCGAAGGGTCGATCTGCTGAAGATCCTGGTGGATGCAGCGGACTCGGCGACGGTGCGGTTCAGGGTCGGAAAGGACGACCACGAACTGCTGCTAGATTTAAGGCATCGCACGGGCCATGCCTCCGGCGGCCTCTTCCCTGCCAACGGCGTAGCCGGCAACCTGCCGTCCGGTGAAACCTACATCGTGCCCTACGAGGGAGAGATCGCAGGTGACCCGAGCCGCACCGCGGGCACCATGCCGGTCCAGTTCGGCGACGAAGTGGTCGTGTACCGGATCGCCGAAAACCGTGCCGTCGAAGTGTTGAGCAAAGGCCCCGAGAGCCGACGCGAAGCAGCCTATCTGCGCGACGAGCCCGCCTACGCCAACCTGGCCGAACTCGGACTGGGCGTCCTCGGCGATTTCGGCCTCCAACCCACCGGATCGATCCTGCTGGACGAAAAGCTGGGCCTGCACATCGCCTTCGGGCGCAGCGACCATTTCGGCGGGACGGTCGGGCCTGCCGATTTCAGCTCGCCCGAAGCCGTGGTCCACATCGACCGGGTCTACATCCCCGAAGTCCAACCGGCGGTGCACGTCGTCTCGTTGACCATGGCCCTGCCCGACGGCTCCCGCGAGGTCATGCGCGACGGACAATGGATCGGCGTGTTCTAGATGGACTACGTCGGGAACATCTTTCGCCCCCCGAGCGAAGCCGCCAGTCTCCTGCTCCAGGTGACCGTGGGATGCAGCTGGAACCGATGCACCTTCTGCGCCATGTACCACGGCGAGAATCAGGCTTTCAGGATCAAGCCCTGGGACACGGTCCTGGCCGACCTGGACGAAGCTGCGGCCTGGCCGCGTCCACCACAGAGACTGTTCCTCTGCGACGGCGATGCCATGATCCTTTCGACCGACAAGCTGGCCCGCCTTCTCGAGACGATCCGCGAGCGGCTGCCGTCGGTGCGGCGCGTCGGCATCTACGGAGATACCCGGGGCGTGATGAAGAAATCCGTCGTCGAGCTCACCCGACTCAGGGAACTGGGGCTGGGCATCGTCTACCACGGAGTCGAAAGCGGCGACGACGTCACCCTGCAGCGCATCGACAAGGGCGCCACGGCAGCCGACGCCGTTGAAACGGCCGACCGCTTGCGTCAGGCCGGGATTCGCCATTCGGTGATCGTCATGCAGGGTATCGGCGGAGTCGAACGATCGCGGGAGCACGCCGAAGCCACGGCCGAGCTCCTGACGGCCATGAACCCGCCCTTCGTCGGGTGCCTCACCACGACCATCGTGCCGGGGACGCCCCTCGCCGAAGCCGAGACGAACGGCGTCTTCGTCCTGCCCGATCCATGGGGCATGCTCTCGGAGCTCGAGATCCTGGTCGACCGCACCCGTTTCAGCCGCTGCGCTTTTCACGCCAATCACGCGAGCAACTGGCTTCCCTTGCGACTGAACCTGCCTGCCGATCGCGACCGCGGACTCGAACTGATCAGAGCCGCCCTCAGCGCGAGGGATCCCGATTTGCTGGTGCCCGATGGGTGGCGAGGGCTCTAACTGCTTGCGACGGTTGAGTTTTAAATATCAGGTTGCGAATATTCGAATTCATGAATATCGTGTTCAGCAGACGGACATCTTGGCTCAGCATCGGTTTGAGGTCACGATCGACAGCACTGGCTCGACAACGACGATCTCGCCCAGCGACGGCCCTCCTTATCGGGGGGCCGTCGTGTTGATGGCCTTCTTGACAGTCTTCCGCCATCGACCGACAATGGGCGCGCACACGGCCTCTCCCTGCGTCGAGAAGGAAGCATCATGACCGCCGAGTCCGTCACACAACCGAATATTCTCTTGGTCGACGACGAGGAAGACCTCGTCATCCTGCTCGCCCAACGCCTCCGTAAGAGGGAAATGCATGTCCTGACGGCCACTTCGGGTCCCGAGGCCCTCATCCTGGCCGCACGGAACAGGATCGATGTGGCGGTCATCGACCTCAAGATGCCCGGCATGGACGGTGTCGAGATCATGCAGAAACTCAAGGCGATCCACCCGACCACCGAGATGATCATGTTCACTGGTCATGGATCCACGGAGTCGGCCCTCGAGGTCGGCAGGCTCGAGGCTTTTCGCTACGTGATGAAACCCTGCCCTTTCGACGACCTGGTCGCCACCATCCGCGAAGCGTTCAAACTGCGTCAAGCCCACCTCCGCGTACAGTTCCAGGCCGAAATGCAGGCCGTCATGCGCACATCCGCCACCGCCAGCGACATCCTGGCTGCCGGCGACAGGTTGCGACGCAAATATGAGCAGGACTGACCCTACCAATCTGCCCGTCTCCCGGATCGCCCTGCTCGGCGGAGGCCGAAAGGCGGCTGACCTCCTGCAGACGATTCTCCGACTCTGTCCCTCAGGTGAACGCCTTCACGTGGTCGCCGTCTGCGGAGCCGATTACAATTCCCCCGCCCTGGAACTGGCCCGAAAACACGGGATCCCCCACGTCGGCCGCTTCGCCGGCGAAGTGCTCGGACACCATGACGTCGATGTCATCGTCGACCTGCGCGAAGTGTCGGCCCCCGGGGTCGGCATCGAGGACGTTCTCCCTGCCGGGGTCCAGGTGCTCGGACGTCAGGGGCTGGACATGTTGCTCAACATGCTCGAGCTCACGCGTGAGAGCGAAGCTGCCCGCAACGCGGGTCTGAGCGAACTGGAAAACACGCGCGCCCGTCTCGACCAGTTCATGGAGTTTGCGCCGTTCTCCATCTACATGAAGGATCTCGATCTCAAGTACAAGGTCATGAACCGGCGGGCGCTCCAGCTGCTCGGCCTCGAACACGACGAAGTGATCGGCAAAAGCGATTTCGACCTTTTTCCCACTGCGGTGGCCAGGCGGATCCATGCTCGGGAATCCGAGGTGCTCGCAAACGGCCGAACGGCTTCTTTCGACGGCGTGCTGCCTCTGCCGAATGGTGGACGCATGTATTTTTCGGCCACCATCTTTCCTGTTCTCCACGACGGTGTTCCCATGGCCGTCTTCGGGCTGCTCGAGGACATCACCGAACTCCACGACAGCGAACGACTGCTCGACAGGGAACGGGGCGAGCTCAAGGAAACCCGCGAAGAGCTTCGCGGCATCCTCGAGAACAGCCAGGACATCATCTTCGCCGCCCGCCCCGACGGACGGCTCATCTCCTTCAACAACAGCGCCGTCGACGTGTTCGGCACCGAGCGCACCGCCGCCCTGGGGACCCCGGTCCACGCCATCGCCTCCGACCCAGCCGAGTTCAGCGCCCTGTTTACCCTGGCGTTGACCGAAGGCCACGCAACCCGGTACGAGATGAAGCTGCGTCGGCATCAGGGTGGGGAACTGTTCGCCAACGTCTCGTTGACCCGTGTCAACGACCCCAAGGGGCGCCCATTCGAGATCGTCTGCATCGCCCGCAACATCACCGAACGGCTGCAGCTTCAGGAGGACCTGATCCAGACCGAACGCCTAGCCGCCATCGGCAAGATGGCCGCCGGTGTCGCCCATGAAATCAACAATCCCCTGGCGATCATCGAGACGGTCGCCGGGATCATGGAAGACCTGATCGAAGAGGCGGGGGGCAGCCTGACCGACGACGTGCGGAAGTCGCTGCTGGAGTCGATTGCCAAGATCTATCAGCACACGGCGCGCTGCACGTCCATCACCCACAATCTCCTGGGATTCGCGAGGCGTTCGGCAGGCACCAAAAACGGCGTCTCGGTTCCCGCCATGCTTGATCGGTCCCTCGAGTTGCTCAGGCCCAACGCCAACCGCCTGAGCCTGCGCGTCGTGCGGCGCTATGCAGCCAATCTGCCCGCGATTCGCACCGACCCACAGCTGCTCGAACAGATCTTCGTGAACCTGCTGAAGAACGCCATGGACGCCATCGAGGAGAAGAAACCCGCCCAGGCAATCATCAACCTGAGCGTCTCCCTCCTCGAGGAACCCGGTGTCGACAGCATGCGCATCGCCGCGACCATCCAGGACAACGGTGTCGGTATCGAGGAGGAGAGTCTGAGTCAGGTCTTCGATCTCTTCTATACGAGCAAGCCGGCGGGCAAGGGAACGGGGCTGGGACTCTCCATCGTGCACAACATCCTGCGCAAGCTCGGAGGGGATGTGCGGGTCGAGAGCGAACCCGGCAAGGGATCGAGCTTTACCGTCCTGCTGCCCATCGGGAACGAGATCGAGAGCGAAATCTAGCGGCGGCGAAACGCGACGACGTTGGGAACGGGCCAGCCCATCTGGTTCAGGTCGTTCTCCAGGAACCCCGTCTCGAAACTCCCGACATGTTCCTCCGCCACCCCTCCAGCTTCGACGTAGAGCTGGGCCTCAGGACCACCTTCGACATACATGCAGCGGTCCAGGTCGAGGGGCAGGGCCTGCAGCAGGTTGATCATGTCGAAGGTGGGAAGCGGACGACGGCAGTGGATCAGCAGCACGCGCCCCTGGCTGTCGACGCCGATGCAGGCTGTGCTGTACTTCCTGTTCTGGGGCGACCAGACGTTGTTGCCATGACAGGAGATCATCCGGATGCTCTGGACCAGCGTTCCGTAGTGGGCCCGCTCGGTCGCGAAATCATCACAAGTCCGATCGATGATCCGGACCGGCGGAACTCCTTCGACCAGGGGGTCGAACGCGAGCACCGTATTGTCCTTGGAGACAAAGGCGTTGTTGACGTGATGACGGTCCCTGAGCAGGGACACGCTCGTCCGGTAATCCGTCTGGAACATCGAGGCGTTGATGCCGGCGACCATTCCGTGGGATCGACACCAATCCCTGACGCTGTGCAGTTCGCCCTCGCCCTCGGCCGAAGTGCTGAGCAGTACCGGCTCCCACAGGGACGGGTCCAGTCGCACGACCTTGACCAGGAGCCGCTCATCGGAGGGCCCGGCGAACGAACCGAGTTCCAGGCCCGGTTCCAGTTCGCGCCATTCGGCGGCGGCCGGAGCGACAACGACCAGCAACGCGATCAGCTGGATGATCAGGAACGGGAATCGAGCCATCGGAGTATTTCCTCTGTCCGGGCCTTCATCAGGTCCACATCTCCCCTCGATTCGACATTGAGACGAACCAGGGGCTCGGTGTTGGAACAACGCAGGTTGAAGCGCCAGTCTCCATGCTCGACGGACAGACCGTCGGTATGGTCGACCGAGACGGCCCCGAGGGACCAGAACCTCTCGGCTTCGACGAGCACCGAAGCCGCATCGGCGATCGTACGGTTGATCTCGCCACTCGCCGGATAGGCAGCTTGCATGTCTCCGACCAGGGCCGACAGCGGCTGACCGGAAATCGACATTTCCTGCAGGACCAGCAACCATGGAACCATGCCGCTGTCGCAGTAGGAAAAATCGCGGAAATAGTGATGGGCGCTCATCTCTCCGCCGTAGACGGCGTCCTCGGCTCGCATCCTCTCCTTGATGAAGGCGTGACCAGTCTTGTTCATCACCGGTCGACCCCCGGCGGCCCTGACAACCTCGATCGTGTTCCAGGTGAGCCGGGGATCGTGCACGATCCGACCGCCGGGCTCGTTCCGCAAGGCCGCCCGGGCCAGCAGTCCCACCAGGTAGTAGCCTTCGATGAAGGCGCCGGTTTCGTCGAAGAAGAAGCAGCGGTCGAAATCGCCGTCCCAGGCCAGGCCCACGTCGGCGCCATGCTCACGGACGGCAACGGAGGTCGCTTCGCGGTTCTCCGGCAGCAGGGGATTGGGAATGCCGTTGGGGAACGTGCCGTCTGGGACATGATGAACCGTCGTGAACTCGAAGGGCAAATGCGGCAGCAGGCGATCGAGGGCCGGCCCGGCGCAGCCGTTCCCCGCATTGGCAACGACCTTCAGGGGTTTGAGCACATCCCGATTGACGAAGCCCAACAGGAAGTCACGGTAGTCGTCCCCCAGATCGAGCGCTGTCGTGGTGCCCACACGGTCCGGTTCCGGAAAATCCCCGGCATCGGCCAGGCGTCCGATCTCATGCAGGCCCGTGTCGCCGCTGATCGGCCGGGCGCCTTGACGAACCAGCTTCATGCCGTTCCAACCCAGCGGGTTGTGGCTGGCGGTGATCATGATCCCGCCGTCCAGGCCTTGGGTGGCAACGGCGTGGTACGTCTGCTCCGTGCCGCACAACCCGAGGTCGAGGACGTCAATTCCTCCCTCATTGAGGCCGAAACAGACCGCTTCCTTGAGCTCCAGGCTGCTCTCCCGCACGTCGTAGCCGACGCAGTAGGTCCGCCCACCGATCCGGGCCGCCATCGACCGACCGAGCCGATAGGCCAGGCCAACGTCGAGGTCCTCCGGGACACGTCCGCGAATGTCATAGGCCTTGATACACGACGGCAGTTCGATCATCGATTCGGCTCCTTCGAACGGTGAATAACTGATCCCATACTCGCCATGGCCGGAGCATTGGTCAAGAGCTGGAATCCGGCTGTCGGGGAGTCCATCGAGTGGGCATTCGATTCGCCATCAGGGGCTTGCGCACTCCGGCTCGACTCCGTAGTTTCAACTGCCTCCCCAGGGACGGCGAGCTGCAAACGAGACTGGGTCGCACACCCTGACCGGCAGCACCCCTCGGGCGACGGGGTTATCCGAGGGTTCCACACAGCCTGCAATGGGCACCCGCCCACCCCTGAATATGGGAACGCCCTCGCTCTTTTCGAACGGGGGCGTCGTCGTACCCGGCGGTCGCGGACTAGTTGTTGATCAGCGGGGCATAATCAGGAATCAGATCGGGTCTGGACTGGGTCGTGTCCAGAAGCGCGATTCCGATGAACAGGGCCAAGATCAACACGCCACACACCAGGATCACCGCGTTGATCCTGTTGTCCCAGAACAGGTGCATGAAGAACAGGGCCACGAGCACGGCCTTGAGGGCGGCGATTCCCAGAGCCACGAACAGGTTCAAGGGCCCGAGATCCACGTAGGTGGCCCCATAGGTCATGATCGTCAGCACGACCAGGGCCCCGAAGGTGCCGAGCAGCACCCGAAGGGGCGCGACGTGCCCGAACTCGGGGTGCTTCCCATGGCTTTGGTTGCTCATCGTCTTGCCTCCTGTCGGACGTTCGCGCCCGCTAGTCGATCAGATACAACAGAGGGAAAAGGAAGATCCAGACCAGATCGACGACGTGCCAGTACAGGCCCGTGAAATCGACCGGGGCGAAGTAGTCGGGACCGAAATCCCCTCGGATGGAACGCACCAGCAACCAGGAGATCACGCCGATGCCAGCGAGCACGTGGATACCGTGCAGTCCGGTCATGACGAAGTAGATCCCGAAGAAGAGATGGACGTTGGCCGGCGCTTCGCCTGCGGGACCGTGGCCTTCGCTGACGCCGTCAAGAGCGTCCGTTTGGTTACCTGCGGCGAGTCCCGTCGGGGCGTCACCCGCCCGCGGCAGCAGCGAAGCGTCGGGATTGCCTGCTGCGGGGCTGGCGGCCGCCACAGGATCGACGAACATCGGAACCACCACGTCGTGGCCCTGTTCCTGGTACCTCTGCCCCCACAGCAATCCGTGCTTCCATTTGTGCTGGTACTCGATGTATTTCACGCCAAGAAACAGGAACGCGCAGGCGAGAGTCAGGGCCAGGGTCGTGACCAGCACCCTCTTCTGACCCAGTTGGGCAGCCCGGACCGCCATGGCCATCGTCAATGAACTCAGGATCAGGACGATGGTGTTGAAACCGCCCAGGCTCTTGTCCAGAAACTGGTGGGCATAGTGAAATACTTCGGGATGGTTCGCCCGGTAGATGGCATAGGCGCAGAACAAGCCGCCGAAAAGCAGGATCTCCGTGACCAGGAAAAGCCACATGCCGAGTTTTCCCGATTCATACTGCTGCTCCATGGATTCGAAATGGTGCTGCAGGTTCGGGTTCCTGGCGTGGGCGTCGCTCATCCTTCCACCTCACCGGATGTGCGCACATAGTCGCCGCTGATCGGGTCGTACTGCACGGCGCTGTAGTCGTAGGGATCCATGACCTCGACATCACCCTCGAAGTTGAAGTGAACCGGCGGCGATTGGGACTGCCACTCGAGCGCCGCCGAACCCCAGGGATTCATCGGCGCCTTCTTGCCGCTGATCAGCGACTGGATGAGGTAGACCGCCACCATCACGAACCCGATGGCCATCAGGTAGCTGCCGATCGAAGAGATCACATGGTAGATGGCGAATTCGTCTACATAGTCGTAATAGCGGCGCGGCATGCCCTTGCTGCCCATGATGAACTGGGTGAAGAAGGTCACGTTGAATCCGACACCGATGACCAGGGCCGAGATCTGGCCGGCCTTCTCGTTGTACATGCGTCCGAACATCTTCGGCCACCAGTAGTGCAGACCACCGAGGAAAGCGATCACCGTGCCTCCGAACATCACGTAGTGGAAATGGGCCACCACGAAGTAGGTGTCGTGCAGATGGATGTCCGTGGACAGGGTCGCCAGGAACAGGCCGGTCAAGCCGCCGATGCCGAACAGGAACATGAAGATCAGGGCGTAGAGCATGGGCGTGGCCATGCGGATGGAGCCCTTGTACATGGTGCTGATCCAGTTGAACATCTTGATGGCCGACGGGATCGAGACACTGAACGTCAGCGCCGAGAAGATCATGTTCATCAGTTCGGACTGACCCGACGTGAACATGTGATGGCCCCAGACCAGAAAGCTGAACGCCGCGATGGCGATGGAGGAATAGGCGATCGCCCGGTAACCGAAGATCGTCTTGCGGCTGAAGACCGACACCAGCTCGCTGACGATGCCCATCGCCGGCAGAATCATGATGTAGACGGCCGGATGGGAGTAGAACCAGAAGAAGTGCTGGTAGAGCACCGGGTCGCCGCCCAGGGCGGGATCGAAGATGCCGATGCCCATGACCCGTTCGACCACCAGCAGGAGCATGGTCACCCCGAGCACGGGAGTCGCCAGCACCTGGATCACGGCGGTTGCGTAGAGCGACCAGAGGAACAGGGGCATCTTGAACCAGCCCATGCCCTGCGGGCGCATGCGATGGATCGTGACGATGAAGTTGAGGCCCGTGAACACCGAACTGAAGCCCAAGATAAACACGCCGAGCGTGATGATCGAGACCGCCGTGTTCGTCGTCGTCGAATAGGGTGCGTAGAAGGTCCAGCCCGTATCGACGCTGCCCAGGATGATCGACAGGATGCAGATCGCCGCACCGACCAGATAAAGGTGGTAGCTCGCCAGGTTCAGCCTGGGCAGGGCCACATCCTTGGCGCCGAGCATCATCGGCAGGACGAAATTCCCGAGGGCGGCCGGGATGCCCGGAATGATGAACAGGAAGATCATGATCGCGCCGTGGAGCGTGAACACACGGTTGTACTCTTCGGCCGTCATGACCGTCTGACCCGAGGTGAGCAGTTCCGTGCGGATCAGCAGCGCCATGATGCCGCCGACCAGGAACATGGTCAGGATCGAGGCCAGGTACATCACGCCGATCCGCTTGTGGTCGAGCGTGAAGAACCACGACCGGAAACCGCTGCTGCAGTTCAGGTAGTTTTCGATCCGGCCAGGTGCGGACGCGGCCATCGTGGAATCGTTCGAACTCATTGGGTCCCTCCCGGTCCTCTATTCTTGTAACGCTTCGGCGGCATCGCCTTCGACCATTTCCTCTTCCTGGGGAGCATGCACGCTCAGGGACTTGAGGAAGGCGATGATGGCGGTGATTTCCTTGTCCTTGACGCGCCCCTGGAAGGTCGGCATGACCGGCTCGTAGCCCTGGGACACACGAGCCATAGGATCGAGCATCGACTCCCTGACGTAGTCCTCATCGCAGACACGATCGGCCTGATCGCGGATCTGACGCATCGTGCCATAGAGATCCCTGAACGTCGGCCCGACGCCGGGAGCGCCATCCAGGGAGTGGCATTGCTTGCAGCCGAGCAGGTTGTACATGCGCTCGCCGCCCTCGAGCAAGGTCCCGGTGCCGAGAACATCAGAGTGCTCGGCGATCCAGAGGTCGAACTCCTCGGCCGTGTGCACGATGACAGTCGAGATCATGGCCGAATGCTGGTCGCCACAATATTCGGCGCAATAGATGTCGTACGAACCCGGTTTGTTGGCCTCGAACCAGATCTTGGTGTAGCGGCCGGGAACGACGTCCTGCTTCACACGGAACGCCGGGATCGACAGGGAGTGGATCACGTCCTCGCTGGACATGACCAGGCGCACGGGTCGCCCGGCCGGCACGTGGAGCAGCTCGTCCATGTAGCCGTTGGGATAGGTGAAGCTCCATTTCCACTTCTGACCCGTCACCTGGATCTCGTAGGAGTTCGTCGGCGGCGTCACCTGGTCGATGTACGCCCTGAAGCCGTAGAAGAAGATCACCACCACCAGCAGGACCGGGATGACGGTCCAGGCGACCTCCAGTTTGGCGTTGTGGGACGGCGAATCCTCGACGGCCTCCCCCTCTTCCCTGCGTCGGAAACGGATGGCGAAGATCACCATCACCGCCATCAGCAGCGTGAAGAAGAACAGACTGATCCAGAAGATGAAGTAGAAGAGATTGTCCACCGCCGCGGCGTTCTCGGTCGCCTGTTCGGGGAGCCACATGGTCGCTCCGTCGGCCTGCGCGAGAAACGGGATCCCCTTGCCGACCAGGACGGCCGGTAGATTCATCAGCCCGCTCAAGTTCATGGTCTTGACTTCCCTCTGCGGTCCCGTCGCCACAGGCTGATCAGATAGAAACCCAGGGCGGCGACGGTGACGGCCCCGGCGATGCTCATCAATCTGCGTGCCGCCGGTCCGTACCGGCCCACGCTCGAATCGTACTGGAAGCAGAACAGCATGAACCGGTCCATGCTGTCCCCGATCACGCCTTCGGACGCCTCAACCAGCGAAAGCCGCAGCGTCCTGGTCTCGAACTCCACGCCGTAGAGGTAGCGCGAGACGCGACCCTCGGGAGTCAGGACGAAAAGGGCCGCGGCGTGCATCCACTCCTGACGCTCTTCGTTGTACACGAATCCGAAACCCACCGCGTCGGCCAGGGAGCGGATCGCAGCCTCCTCGCCGGTCAGGAAGTGCCAGCCCGATCGCGCGGACGGGCGTCCGTAGGCTTCGATGTAACTATCCTTCTTCAGGTTCGCGAGCCGCGGACCCTCACGGGCATCGACGCTCAGGGTCACGATCTCGAACTCCTGCCCTGGCGTCCAGTCGAGGGGCTTCATGCCGTCGGTCAGACCGTTCAGGATCAGCCCGCACAGCATGGGGCAGGCGTAGTAGCCCAGGTTCAGGATCACCGGACGGCCCGGACGAAAGTATTCGCCGAGCCGGACCGTCCGTCCGCCCTCATCGGTGAATTCGAGATCCAGCGGCACCAGGGCGTCGAGATGCTCCGTGATCCCGGCCAGCTCGAGTCCCTCGGGGGCCGCCTCCCGGCGCTGGGCCGAGGCTGATGCGGGAGCCAGAAGCAGCAGGGCCAGGACCAGTCCGACGCTCTGTGCCACGAGCTTGCTCATCGAGTTTCGGCCTTCGGGGCGTTGGTCCGGATCACGGTTTCGAAAGCCTGATCCAGGGACATGCCGACGATTCCCTTGTCCCTGTTGATCCAGCGCATGCCGCTGTTCAGGACGGCGACCTGTTCGGATTTCATCAGTTCGAATTCCTGGCTCATCACGGTCTTGCGAACCACCTCGTCGTCGCGCATGACGAAGAAGACGATCTGCAGCAGGATCACCAGGATGACGGTCACCAGGAACAGCACGGCGCCGGAGGTGATGATCTCCAGCAACGCCAGCCCCTCGCGTTCTGCCTTGGCCGTCGCCATGCCCGTCCTCCTAGTAGTTCTCGAAGTTCAGCGAATCCACCAGACGCGGATCGCGATGACAGATCAAAGACCTGTTGCCGGCCACCCGGGCCATCGTGGCGATGAAAACACCGGCCATGCCCAGCCACAGGGTCAGATCGACCGGCTGCAGCGGCACGCCCTGGGGGCTCAGTTCCGGCATGATCAGCCAGAAGAGATCCACCCAGTGCATGATCAGGATCCACGCTGCCCAGAAGGCCAGCAGGGGAATCCGGCGCTTGGTGAAGCGCGACATCAGACCGGCGAAGGGGATCAGCCAGTGGAAGACGATCAGCGCGTAGCCCACCATGTGCCAGCCGTTGCTCTGACGACGCAGGTACCAGCCCGTCTCCTCGGGAATGTTGGCGTACCAGATCAACATCCATTGGGAGAACGCGATGTACGCCCAGAAGAACGTGAAGGCGAACATGGCCCGACCGTAATCGTTGAAGTGTTCGATGGTGATGATCTTCTCGAGCCGCCCTGAACGCTGCAGGCCGAGAGTCAGCAGCGTCATCAGGGCGAAGAAGCTCACCACGATGCCTGCGAACCAGTAGACGCCGAGCATGGTGCTGAACCAGTGCGCGTCGAGGCTCATCAGGAAATCGAAACCGGCCAGGGTCTGGCTCAGGCCGTAGATGATCAGCGCCGGACCGGCGAGTTTCTCGCCCTTGAAGGTGTTGGAGACGTCGCCCGATTCGTCCTGCTCCAAGGACCAGCGGCGGAAGAGCAGCGCCAGCGTCGACCAGATCACGAAGTAGATCACGACCCGCACGATGAACCACTGGCTGCTCAGGAAGGCCGCCTTGTGCGTGGTCAGGGGATCGCTGAGCATGTGCTCGGTGTCGGTCCAGGGGTAGACCATATCGAGGTTGAGCAGCAGGGGAATCGCGAGCAGGCCGAGGACGGGAATCGTGCCGCTGACGATCTCGGCGATCCGACGGACGACGACGCTCCACTCCGACCGCGTCAGGTGCTGCAGAGGCACGAACCAGAGGGCGCCGAGCGCGAGCGAAAGCACCCACATGTAGTTCAGAAGATAGGCGAACCAGAAGTGTCTCTTCGATTCCTCGTCGCCCCATCCCAGTGCGTAGCTGGCGCCGAAACCGACCACGGCTAGGGCTGCGCCGATCGCGAAGATCCGGTTCTGGGCGCCGTCCAGGGTCAGACGGGTCTGATCCAGGAGCGTCGCGTCTCGATGTTCGTGCGACAAGGCTCTCTCCTCTTCTACTCCGCGACCGCGTCGAGGGCGGCGCGGTCGGCGGGGGAAAGGTCGGACACGTCGGCGGCCCCGGTCATCTGCAGGGCCCGCAGATAGCTGACGATGGCCCAGCGGTCGTCGACCGGGATCTGGGAGCCGTAGGGCGGCATGTTGCGGATACCGAGTCGAATCGTGTTGTAGAGATGACCAACCGGTCGCTGCACGACGACCTCGCTCAGCAGGTCGGTCGGCGGCACCCAGGTGCCCTCCATGAGTTTGTCGGCGCGTCGAGCGATCATGCCGTCGCCGCGGCCGGCGTAGCCGTGGCACACGGCGCAGAAAATGTCGTAACGCTCGCGTCCCCGATTCAGAAGATCGGTGTCGACGGTCATCGGGAAGGCGGCGACGAATTCACCGTCCACCATTCCCTCGCTCAAGTGCGGATTGCCGACGATTTCATCCCGCGCCACGGTTCCCTCGGGAGCCCGGCGCGATGCCCGTCCATCGGCGAAGAGTCCGAAGGAATGCTGAGCCTTGAGCTTGTCCTGGTTGTCCATATCGTAGACGACCATGAACCGAGGCTGGCTGCTCTTGGTGACTCGTTCCTTCACCAGCAGCAACAGCGGGATCATCATGACCAGCGTCGCGATCAGGGCGATGGATTTGAAGATCTTCGGCATGGACTCAGTCCTCCACGGCCTCGAGGGCGTCCGGATTCAGGGACTCCAGGAACTCGCGCGTCTTCTCGGGATGGAACCGGGAGTCGCGCGCCTCGATCGAGATGAAAAAGCGATCGGCAGTCGCCCGTTTGAAGCGCTCGCTGTTGAACAGCGGGTGATGATGCTGCGGCAGCAAGTTCAGGCCCCACATGCCGAAGAACGCCGTCAGGGCGCTGAGCAGGACCGTCAGTTCGAACATCACCGGCACCGCGGCCGGCACCCCGAAGAGCGGTTTGCCGCTGATCAGGAACGGGTAGTCCACCGCGTTCATCCACCACTGCATGAGTCCGGCGAGGGCGAGTCCGGTCAACCCGCCGCCGAGGACGAGCAGGGGAAGTTTTGTTCCCTTGATCCCCATGGCCCCATCCAGTCCGTGCAGAGGAAAGGGCGTATGACAGTCCCAGTGCTCGAACCCCGCGTCGCGCACCTTGGCGGCGGCGTCGAGGAGATCACCGGGTTGCTCAAACTCGGCGAGGTAGCCGTAGAGCATCCTCTTCGCGCCCGGGTCTGTGTTGGTCTCGGACATCTGATCGTCTCCGGCCGCCGCCGCGAGGTGCGGCTTGGGCGTGCTAGGAATTGTCCCCGTGGTAGTCACCCACCGGACGGGATACCTTCTCGCCCCAGTGCTGCTGGGGCATCACGGTCTTGACTTCGGCCATCGCCACCATGGGCAGGAAGCGCACGAAAAGCAGAACCAGCGTGAAGAACAGGCCGAAGCTGCCCACGAACGTCAGGATGTCGACGATCGTCGGTTCGTAGTAGCCCCAGGCCGCAGGCAGAAAGTCGCGACTCAGCGACGTTACCGTGATCACGAACCGCTCGAACCACATGCCGATGTTGACGAAGATCGTGATCACGAACATGGCCCAGGGGCTGGTGCGGATCCTCCTGGACCAGAAGAGCTGCGGCGAAATCACGTTGCAGCTCACCATGATCCAATACGCCCAGGCGTAGGGTCCGAAGGCGCGGTTGACGAACGCGAACTGCTCGGCCGGATTGCCGCCGTACCAGGCGATGAAGAACTCGGTGGCGTAGGCGTAGCCCACCATCGTGCCGGTGGCCAGGATGATCTTGGCCATGGTCTCGAGGTGATACAGAGTGATGAAGTTTTCGAGCTTGAAGACCTTGCGCGCCGGTATCAGGCAGGTCGCCACCATGGCGAAGCCCGAGAAGATGGCGCCCGCCACGAAGTAGGGCGGAAAGATCGTCGTATGCCAGCCCGGCACCTGGGAAGTGGCGAAGTCGAAGGACACCACCGAGTGCACCGAGAGGACCAGAGGCGTGGCCAGTCCGGCCAGGAGCAGGTAGGCCTTCTCGTAGCGGTGCCAGTGACGGTTGGATCCGCGCCAGCCGAGGGCGAAGAAGCCGTAGGCGATCTTGCGGGTCCTGGTCCTGGCCCTGTCGCGCAGCGTCGCCAGGTCGGGCACCATTCCTGTGTACCAGAACAGCAGCGAGACGGTGGCGTAGGTGCCCACGGCGAACACGTCCCACAGCAGGGGGCTGCGGAAGTTGGGCCACATGGCCTGGTAGTTCGGCAGCGGGAAGAGCCACCACACCACCCACACACGGCCGACGTGGATGCCGGGGAAGATGCCCGCGCAGATCACCGCGAAGATCGTCATCGCCTCGGCGAAACGATTGATCGAGGTTCGCCACTTCTGACGCAGCAGGAAGAGAATGGCCGAGATCAACGTGCCGGCGTGGCCGATGCCCACCCAGAACACGAAATTCACGATGGCCCAGCCCCAGCCAACCGGGTTGTTCAGTCCCCAGACGCCGACGCCCGTGAAGATCAGGTAGGCGATCATCAGGAACATCACACCGGCAAGGGACGCCGTGAAGCCCAAGGCGATCCACCAGGCCCTCGGGGCCGAGTCCTTTTCCACGATCGAACAGATGTGATCGGTGACCGACGTGAAGGTCTGGCCGCCGGTGATCAGCTCGTGCGGCTTGGTCGGATCGTGGATCGTGTTGTCGATCTCGCCCTTAGTGGCCTGCATGCCCATCGGAACTCTCCGCCAGTTCAGGATTCGGATTACGGAGCCGCGCCTGGTAGCCTGTGCGCGGCTTGATGTTCAGCTCGGCAAGCATGTGGTAGGACCGCTGATTGGCAGCGGCCACGGCCACGGCGCTGTCCTTGTCGTTCAGGTCGCCGAAGACGATCGCCTGGGTCGGACACGTCTGCTGGCACGCCGTGACGATCTCGCCGTCGCGCACCCCTCGTCCCTCGTTCTTGGCCGTGATCTTGGCCGATTCGATGCGCTGCACGCAGTACGTGCACTTCTCCATCACGCCCCGGGCGCGCAGACTCACGTCGGGGTTGTAGACCATCTTCTGCACCTCGGGAATGTCCGAGTTGTAGTGGAAGAAGTTGAAGCGCCGCACCTTGTAGGGGCAGTTGTTCGCGCAGTAGCGCGTGCCGACGCAGCGGTTGTAAGCCATGACGTTCAGACCTTCGGTGCTGTGCATCGTGGCGCCCACCGGGCACACCTGCTCGCAGGGAGCCAGCTCGCAGTGCACACAGGCCACTGGTTGCTGGGCCACCTTGGCCTCGTCGGGCTCGCCCTGGAAGTAGCGGTCGAGGCGGATCCAGTGCATCTCGCGTCCGTTGTCGACCTCCTGCTTGCCGACGACCGGAATGTTGTTCTCGGCCTGGCAGGCGATCACGCAGCTGTTGCAGCCAGTGCAGGAGTTGAGGTCGATGCTCATGCCCCAGGCATAGCCCTCGTACTGCCTCTCTTCCCACAACGACACCAGCGGCGGGATGTGGCGGCGGTGCTCCACGAAGTCGGGATGTTCGCGGTATTCCTGGGCCGTTCCCTCGATCACCAGCGTGTGGGAGCGCTTCTCGCGTTCCTGCTTGCCGACCGAGTCGATGGCGAAGTGGTCCTGGGTCGTGGCCAGGGTGTAGCTGCGTCCTGTTTTTATGACTTGCAGGCCCGAGGCAAAATCCAAAGCTGCGGCCGAGCGCAGAGCGTAGGCATTGAAGCCTGCCCCCGCACCCACCTTGCCGACAGCCGTACGACCCTGTCCCAGACTGACCGAAACCGACCACGGCGCGTGCCCCGGCAAGACGTAGGCCGCCATCTCGAGTTTGCGTCCGGCATGGTCCATCTCGACGAGATCACCGTGAACGACGCCCAGCGCCTTGGCCGTCGAAACCCCGAACAGGGCCGCGTTGTCCCAGGTGAGCTTGGTCATGAAGTCGGGCAGTTCCTGCAGCCAGGAGCTGTTGGCGAAGCGACCGTCGTAAACGGCTGGATCGCGGGTGAAGACGATCTCGAGATTGTCCGCACCGAGTTCCGGGTGATGGACCATGGCGGCCGGGCGCACCACCGCTTCGACGGCGCGACTGTTGATCTTCGGCGCAACGTCGTCGAAGCGGGAGTCCGCGGCGACGCCTGTCTGCAGCAGCTTCTTCCAGGCCGTGACCTTATCGAAGCCGGTGTGGAAATCGTCGGCCGTAGCCCGCACCAGATCGTGGGCCGAAGCGGGTTCGCCGATGAGCAGGGACAGCAGCTCCGCCGGCGTCCGTCCGTCATAGAGAGGACTGATCAACGGCTGGGTCACGCCGTAGCGGCCCTCGGTGTCCCGGACGTCCGACCAGGACTCCAGGGCATGGGCTCGCGGCAGGTGCCAGCGACAGGCCTCGGATGTCTCGTTGTCCTCAAGGGAGAGATGGATCGAGTGCTCGACGCCGGCGATGGCCGCCCCGAGATCCAGGTCGATCGGACCGTCGAAAACAGGGTTGCCGCCGAGGATCACCAGGGTGTCGGCTCGCTTGCCCACCAGGGCGTCGGCCAGGAGAACCACAGCCGCACCGTGGGTGGTCGTGCGGTCGGGGTCGATCACATCGGTGTAGCGAACCGTCGCGCCGACGTTGCCCAGGGTCCTATTCAGCAGGTGGGCCAGGGCGTGGCACCAATCAGGCTGACGCGGTCCGACCGCCACGACGGATTCGCCGCGGTGGTCCATCAGGTCGCTCGCCAAGGCGGCGATCCATGCCGGGGCATGAGCGGCATGCTGCTCGAGGCTCTGGGTCAGGGCGTCGCCGAGATCGAGATCACGATGCCGGGCCAGCACGGCCGCCAGCTGCAGCAGCGCCCCTCCGACATCCCGCGAGGAGACGGCGTGGCGATGATCGGCCATGCCGCCGGTGATGCTGTAGTTGGACTCGACGACATAGAGGCGATTCATGACACCGTCTTCGGCGCGACGGCCGGCGGCGAACTCGCGCGACAGCCTCAGAGCCGCCGGATGCTCCTGCAGCAGGTCGGCGTCGAAGCTGGCGATGATGCGGGCTGCGGTCAGGTCGAGATGGGTCTCATAGGGCCGTCCGAAGGCCAGTCCCGAGCCGATGCGTTCGTTGTCGCGAGAAACAGGCTCCCACTCGAACCAGCCGGCGGCGGGGTAGACGTCGCGAACCCGATCGTGCAGGCGCTTCAGCGTCGGCGAGGAGCTGCGTTCGACCAGGAAGACGAGGCGATCGCCGCCGCCCTTCATCTTCGCAAAGTGTTCGGCTGCATAGGATTCGAAATCGTTCCAGCTACGACGGCGAACGCCCCCGTCGCGATGAACCACACGGCGACTGCGATCGGGATCGTAGAGACCCAGCACCAGGGCCTGGGAGTAGGCATCGGCGGCGCCGAGGCTTTGGGGGTGGTCAGGATTGCCCTCGACCTTGATCGGTCGTCCATCCTGGCTGGTCACCAGTAAGGGTCGTACATCGCCGCCGATCTCGAAGCTGGTGGCGAAGGAACGCGCCTGCCCTGGCATGACGTCCTCTTCGCGGTGAGCGAAGGGAACGATCGTCTCCTCGGGCCAGCGGCAGCCGACAACCCCGGCCATGGCCACCGAGGCGCCCATGATCTGAAGAAAGCGACGACGGGACAAGGCGTCGGTCGGAACCTCGGCTTCCGAGGGAAACTCCGCATCAAGGTACTGGCGGAATTCGGGGGTGTCCCCCAATTCCTCGAGGCTGCGCCAGTAGGCCTGGCCGGGGTTCTTGTTCATCGATGACATGTCGAGCAATCCACCGGGGGGTTGATGTTCCTGGCTTCGCGGAGCCTCGTACCGAGAGCCATTTGCTCTTCGGCGGGCTCGTAGCCCATGATCGTGATCTGGTCGACAGGACGCAGGTGCTCTTCGGGCAGGCGATGGCACCCGAGGCACCATCCCATGTTCAACCCGGCGAACTGGGACACGACCTCCATCTGATCGATGCGGCCATGACAGGACTCGCAGCCGACGCCCCGGGTCACGTGGGCGCTGTGATCGAAATAGGCGTAGTCGGGCAGGTCGTGAATCCTGACCCATTCGACGGGCATGCCTGTCTCGAAGCTCTCCCGCACCGGCGCGAGTTTCTCGCTCCCGGTCTTGACGGTGGCGTGACAGTTCATGCAGGTCTGGGTCGGAGGCAACGTCGCCGCAGCGCCGACCTCGACGCCTGTATGGCAGTAGCGGCAATCGATTCCGAGCTCACCCGCATGGAGAGCATGGCTGTACTCGACAGGTTGAACCGGCTCGTAGCCGACGCCTGTGGTGCCCGGCGCAAAGGCCAAGTACAAGAGAGCCAACCCGTAGACCGGCGCTCCGGCTGCCATCAGGGCGACAGGGATCCGAATCGCGTTCGCCCATTTCGGGAACTCGAAGCTGGTGCGGTCTTGCTTGTTCTGATCCAAGAGCGTGCTCCAGTTTGCTGCCGTTTTCAGGCAAGCCGGCATGCCACATCGCGGAAACTTGCATCTGTCTCAAGAAGATAGAGATGCAGGCATACGAAATCGTACAGGTAGCGTCCAGTTGTGGTAAATAAAAAATGACGCCGCTTATTCAAATTCGCCCAAGGTCGACGTTCAGCAGACGTCGATAGAGGACTATTGTAGTCTTATAAATACAGCATGGAAAGCGGCTGATCAAGATGACATTAATATTTCGTTCGGTCGACGTTCCGCTGCCAAGCCGAAAAAGGCGCCTGGGAATCAGCTCCGCTCAATTGGATGCAAGGAAGGGTCCGGTCAGCCGGCGCCAATGGCATTTCGTCATAGATGAAGGAATCGTCGAAGCCCGCCGCCGAGGCATCCTCCCGAGAAGCTGCGAAATAGACGCGCGACGGACGAGCCCAATAGATGGCCCCGAGGCACATGGGGCAGGGCTCGCAACTCGCATAGAGCTCGCAGTCGGTGAGTTGAAACGATCCGACGACACGGCAGGCCTCCCGGATGGCGACGATCTCGGCGTGAGCGGTCGGGTCGTTGGAGCCGGTCACGAGGTTCACCCCGCGGGCGATGATCTCCCCGTCCCGGACGACAACGGCGCCGAAGGGGCCGCCCTCTCCACTGACAGTGTTTTCGACGGCCAACCGGAGGGCTTCGGCCATGAATTCCCGGGGGTCGGAGGCCATGGGGTTCCTTTCTCGGGGATCAGGACAGGACTCGAACAAGGAGCATGGTAGGCTGTGGACTCCCGCTCCGGCAAGAACGGGATTGCCCCGCCGAACCTGCACACGTACGGTCGTGGCATGATCAGACACGCAATCGGCAACATCAGCGGCGTGATCCTGGCTGCCGGTCTCTCCCGGCGGGCCGGAGCCTTCAAACCGACAGCCCTGGTCGGCAAGACCCCTCTGCTTCTCCATGCGGTCGAGGGACTGCTCGGATTCTGCTCCGACGTCGTGGTGGTCGTCGGGCACGAGCGGGAACGAGCCGAGGCTCTCATCCAGGGCCGCAACCGGGTTTCCTCCGTGTTCAACCCACGGTTCCGGGACGATATGTTCTATTCGGTGCAGATCGGCGCCGGCGCCGTCCCGGTCACCAGTGGAGCGTTCTTCGTGCTCCCTGTCGACTGCCCCCTGGACCATCCTCTCGTCCTGCAGGCGATGCTGGATTCCCGCCAGAACGATCGGGCCGTCGTCCCGACCCACGAAGGCCGAGGCGGGCATCCGGTCCTTTTGCCGGCTCGGGCCCGGGCGATGATCCTGGAATCCGCGCCTCCGACAACCCTGCGTGACATCGTCAGCCGGATCGGATCCATCAGGGTCGTTGTTGACTCGCCGTCGATCCTGCTCGACCTCGACAAACCCGCCGACTTCGAAAAACCCTGACGTCTGGCATTGACCCCGACCATCCTGAAGAACTATTTTCGGCGTTCACCAACGTACCTGAACGAACCCGTCGTTCGGTTCCCCGAAAGGGAATCCCGACAGGCAGTTGGAAGCCGACGGCTGGACCGTCGTTTTTGTCGAACCCGGAGTCGAGCATGGCCGATCTCTTCCAAACCATCGTGGACCAGCGGCGCCTTGGACATCCGTCGGTGCTGGTGACCGTCGTCGCCAAGAAGGGTCACGGACCGGCCGCTCCTCAGGGCAAGATGCTCGTCGGAGCCGAGGGTCGGCTCGCCGGCACGGTCGGCGGCGGCGCCATCGAAGCCCGCGCGCTGAAGGAATCCGCCC
>Ga0180007_10000350_pt1 | contig 81032 bp, 62 predicted proteins | sample MM_PC_MetaG_FD_121122 | JGI IMG/M metagenome (GOLD analysis project Ga0180007, IMG submission 121122) | Groundwater microbial communities from the Aspo Hard Rock Laboratory (HRL) deep subsurface site, Sweden - MM_PC_MetaG | ecosystem: Environmental > Aquatic > Deep subsurface > Groundwater...
CCCACCCCGACCCCACAACCCCTGCGACCCCGCCCCCCGCATCTGTGCTTGCGAAACAGGAGAGTTGCTATGAGCAAGTTGATGACTGCTGGCCAGGCGATGAAGAACCAACTTACAAAGGTGATTGCTAGCGATTTTCAGCCCAAAGGAGTTGTCTGTGGCCAGTACTGCAGATAAAGAGCAAGTGGGTGTAACTGTAAGAAGTCGTGTGATACCAAAGGCTCCGCAGGGGCCGTCTTTTTAACTTGCTGTATTGGTGGTTGTATTGTAGCCTATTCTTACTGATTTTAGTTGGAATTGGAGTGGGTTGTGACTTTTTGGTTCTTGCTGCCGAGACTGTTGTCGGTGGGAGGTGGCTAACGGTAGTCCTCAAGGAACAATCCAGACTTTATTCCGTACTGGTTGGGAGGGGAAAACGCCTCTTTTTGACGGCTGTACTTTTTCCCTGTAAAGCGAATCCTTATCACCTTATCTCATGGACATAAAGCAAATCCCTCCATCAGATATTATCCTCTTTGGCCGCTCCCTTGGCGGAGCAGTTGCCGTATGGCTTGCCGCCCATGATAAGCCAAAGGCATGTATTCTTGAATCGACATTCACTTCTGCAAAAGATATGGCTTCAGGCCTTATACCCTTTTTCCCGACCCATATGCTGTGCCGCTTCCATTACGATACTCCTATACAGCCCTGCAGAAAATCAACTCTCCACTCCTCATTGTCCACAGCCCAGATGACAACATTATTCCTTTCAGTCATGGCCTCAATCTTTTTGAAGCTGCATAGGAACCAAAAACTTTTCTGCAGATAAACGGTGACCACAACAGCGACTTTCTGATCACAGGAAACAGATAAATAAGAGGTTTAGAAAACTTTCTTCTTCATTTATAATTTTTTCCTCAGGAGACACAATGGAGTCACTTTATGATCTTGTTCAATCAAGCGAAAAGCAGGTAGTCGTTGCACACCGAGGATCATCAGGCACTGCACCGGAAAATACTCTCACTGCTATCAGCCAGGCTCTCGAGGCCGGCGTATCAATGATTGAAATAGACGTACAACTCACTGCAGACCAGGAGATAATCGTCTTTCATGACCCCACCCTGGAAAGAACAACAAATGGCACAGGAGAAACCGGCAGATTCTCATACGCCGATCTTCATAAACTCGACGCTGGTTCCTGGTTTTCCCTAAAATTCAGTGGAGAACGAATTCCCCTTCTCAGTGATGTCTTTGCAATATTGAAAGGAAAAGCCTGCATCAATATCGAGATAAAACCTCCTTCTCCCCATGAGAATTATCGTAAGAGAATTGACCTCATTGCATCAACAACACTTGAAGCAGGCTTTGCACCATTCACACTTTTTTCCTCTTTTCACCATCAATCCCTGCGTTATCTTCAGTCACTTAAGGAAAAATTTTACACTGCAGCAGTGATAATTCCAGGAGATGAACGCCTGGTTTCTGAGATCAAAGCTGCAGTAAACTGCGAGGTTGTAGTCCTTTCTCTCAATCAGCTCACAGAAGAAATGGCAGCCGACATACAAAAACATGATATTTTCACAGGCGTCTACACAGTCAACAACGAAGCTGAACTCGACAAGGCCATCAAGGGGCATGTGCAAGGTATTGTTAGTGATTTTCCGGGGATAATGATAGAGAAACTGCAGAATAAATCTCGCCTCCTTCAGAGAGAATAAAAAAAGTTTGGAGTTTGCAGTGTAGCGTGCGGAGTTATGGTCCTTATCTGTTTTTAATAGAAACCTTCCTTAACTCTAAACTCCACACTCCGACAAGCGAGTTCGTGAGACATCGAAGACTCCAAACTTTCAATTAAAAAACATGCGCTTTGATAAAAAAACCATCTCCTGGGCCTTTTATGACTGGGCCAATTCAGCCTTTGCCACAACTGTAATGGCAGGGTTTTTCCCGATTTTCTTCAAACAATACTGGTGTGCCGGTGTCGATGTTTCCACCAGCACACTGCGTCTTGGTATGGCAAATTCCATTGGCAGTTTGAGTGTTATTTTGCTTGCCCCCCTGCTCGGTGCTATTGCAGATCAGGCCTACGCAAAGAAGAAATTTCTTTTTTCCTTCACGCTTCTTGGCGTCACGGCAAGCGCGTCTCTTTTTTTTGTCTCCCAGGGGAACTGGTTCCTGGCCGCCTTGCTTTATGTATTCGGCATTATCGGTTTTTCCGGGGGAAATATTTTCTATGATTCCCTGATGCTTTCCGTTGCGCCACCGGATCAAAGAGACATAATTTCCTCTCTCGGTTTCAGCCTCGGATACCTTGGAGGAGGAATCCTCTTTGCTTTTAATGTACTGACAACTTTGAAACCATGGCTCTTTGGTCTTGCTGATGCAGGTCAGGCTGTCAGAATTTCTTTTTTAACCGTTGCCTGCTGGTGGTTTGTTTTTTCCCTGCCCCTTTTTTTCTGGGTCAATGAACCTTGTTCATCAGCCATCGAAAAAGGAAAAGATTCAATTGGGGCCGGACTGAGGCAACTAAAAAAAACCTTCAGGGAAATCCGTAAACACAAGATAGTTTTTCAGTTTCTTATTGCCTACTGGCTTTATATTGACGGGTTAGATACCATTGTCCGCATGGCGGTTGATTATGGCATGGCCTTGGGATTTGACTCAAACAACCTGATTCTTGCCCTCCTCATCACCCAATTTGTCGGTTTCCCTGCAGCTCTTCTTTTTGGCAGATTGGGCGAAAAAATGGGAACCAAAAAGGCAATCCTGCTGGGCATCGGCATCTACCTACTCGTAACAGTCTGGGCAATGTTCATGGATACAATTGCCGAATTCTATATGATGGCTGTGGCAATTGGCCTGGTACAGGGAGGTGTGCAATCTTTAAGCAGGTCTCTTTACAGCCGGATTATCCCTCCTGACAGGGCCGCTGAATTTTTTGGTTTTTATAATATGCTGGGTAAATTTGCCGCAGTCATCGGCCCTCTTCTCATGGGCGGGATCAGTGTTCTCACCGGCAGTCCCCGCTTATCACTACTGGCCATTATTTTTCTTTTTATCAGCGGTGGATGCCTGCTTTTACTGGTAGATGAAGAAAAAGGCAGAATACTTGCATGACAATAACATATTTGTCGAAAGCATCGTCTTTTGTCGAACCCCCCTTACCCCAAACACGCAAACAAGGGGTCGGACCAAGTCGACCAAGTCGACCAAGCCAACATACTAATTTCATGTTTAATACCCTTCAAAAAGAAGTGCTTTCAGCCTTTAGAAGCCCATTTTTGAGCTAAAAAAGGGGCTTCTAAGAGATTTCTTCTAAATGCCACGGGCAAACAGACATTATATCCCAGACTGCGTCTGGCACATTACTCATAAGCGTCATCAGCAGGAATTTCTTTTGAAATTCGCCAAAGACAAAAAGCGCTGGCGGCACTGGTTATATCAGGCCAGGAAGAAGTATGGTCTTTGTCTTCTCAATTAAATAAGTACCTCCAACCATATTCATTTACTTGTTGTTGATACAGGCGAGGAGATCATTTCCAAGAACCTCCAGTTGATAAGTTGATAAGCAGGACGAACGGCTCAGGAGTTCAATGCACGCAAAAAGCGGAAAGGTGCATTCTGGAAAGACCGACACCACGCCACTGCTGTCCAGACAGAAGGATACCTGGCAAAATGTCTGGTCTTTAGCGACCTCAACATGGTTCGGGCCGAGTGGTTCAACATCCATTTGAATATTGTGTAGGTGGATACAATGACATTCAGAATCCACCAAAGCGGTACTCGATCATTGATAGAGTATCGCTCAGGAGACTCTGTGCTGTGAAAGATGAGAATTGTCTACGCAGGGATCATTGGGAATGGGTTGAAACTGAACTGAAAAACAAGACATGCCGACAAAATCCCCCTTGGAGCAAGTCTGTTGCTGTTGGCAATGAACGGTATATCCAAGATATACACAAGAGGCTTGGAGGGAAAGGGGTCGGCCGTTCAATAGCCTCCAATGATCAGGACACCACGATCTTGAAAGAGCCCAGGTCTCCTTACAGCACTCTTTTCACCGGCAAAAAAGGCCTTTAAAGCCAAGATAACACCTTTTTTATATCCAATATCTCATGAAATCCAAGCAGTTGCCTTGGTCCGACCCGAATTGAACGAATTGAGTAATTGAGTATACCCCGAATTTGTTGGTCGACGAATTGGACGAATAATAAGTTGGTTATTCAGGAGGAAATTTTGAAATTAACATTAAGGTTTTCAGTAATTATGATATTTTTGATATGGAGCATTTGCTCTTGTGCCGAAAACGAAAAATCCCATAACAACTTTTTTCGAGGCATATATGAGAGTTCCCAACAGGTCCAGGAAATGAAGCGCGCGGATGAACTTCCACAACCGGACAAGGAGGCTCCTTCATACGATCGGTACAAACGAGAGAGACAAGAAATCATAACCGATCATGAGGGTGAGAAGCACATCAGCAACTGACGAGGCAATATGCTGCTATTCACATAGCCTCGCATAGCCGCAAACAAGACAAAGAGAAGAGGACAGTTATGAAAACTGATATTAATGGTAAAGTAGTTATTGTTACGGGCGCAAGCAGAGGAATAGGAGCAGCGATAGCGAAAACCATTGGCTCGCATGGCGCAACGGTGATCATCAATTATCACAACAACCGGGAAAAAGCCGAAGCTGTGTTAGCCCAGGTAAAGGAAAACGGTGGTGATGGTATAATCTTCAAAGCTGATGTTCGGGATGCTGTTGCAGTGAATACCATGGTTGAAACTGCTATCAAAACCTTTGGAAAAATTGATGTCCTGGTAAACAATGCCAACATTGATTTCCCAATCAAACCATTTATTGCCCTCACCTGGGAAGAAATCCATGCGAAAATAACCGGTGAGATACAGGCCCTCTACAACTGCTCACAAGCTGTTCTGCGTGACATGACTCAACGAAAGACCGGCAAATTGATATTTATCAGCAGCAGTCTTTCCCGGCAACCGGCGTATGGTTTTTCAGCTCACGCTGCAGCTAAATCGGCGGTGGACAGCATGGCAAAAGTAATGGCAACGGAACTTGGACCTGAGGGAATTACAGTCAACGTGATCGGCCCGGGTCTAGTGAAAACGGATGCTACAGCCGGACAACCGGCAGAAATGCACGAACAGATAGCAGCCTTTACTCCGCTCAGACGCATTGGTATACCAGATGATGTTGCTGCTGTTGCTGTTTTTCTAGCCTCTTCGTTATCAGACTACTTGACGGGTCAATATATTCCTGTAACTGGCGGCAATTTCATGATTTAAGGAGCCATAAAGTCTTCCATCCCGTTTCATACGATCAAAATCACGATAGACTCAGTTGATGGAAAATATTCCCATGGCACCGACCCTGGCAACGTAATCATTGTTGAAATGACAACGCCTGCCAGTAGGTGCATCAGTGCCTTTGTTGCACTCTTGCCGACCATGCAGGTATTACAATTAATCGAAACGGAATCGAGCCACGCTAACGCCCCAGGAGCCTGTCCGAGAGATCCGCACAACCGCACTTACTTACAGTCCTTTTCCGTCTATCATGGCTTTTCCAAAGGCAATAAAGAGAATATTGCAATTCTGCAAACAATGGAGCCTCTTGCCAGAGCAAAGAGGCATGATACTCCGGGACAACTGTGGCATCTCACACACAGATGTCATACAAGAGAATTTCTGATCAACCTCCTGAAGAATGGACCGATAACAACAGAACATCACGCTGGCGTGATGTTGGGTAAGTTATGAGTCAATCTGCAACGACAAAAGGTTACTGGAACAGGCCGATCAATGAAGTGATTGAGGGGCTAGGCAGCTATCGCGATGGACTTGACACGGCGACTGCAACAGAGCGCTTGCAGCGATATGGCCGTAACACGCTTGTTACTGACCGTGGACGCCACAGAGCCCTGAGGTTGTTCCTGGACCGATTCCGTAGCCCGTTGGTATTGATTCTGATATTTGCTGCAGTCGTTGCCCTCATTGTGCACGACTGGCTGGACGCACTAATCGTGCTGGCCATTGTATTGATCAGCGCGGTGCTCAGTTTTGTTCAGGAGTATCGTGCCACCAATGCCGTGGAACAGCTGCGGCAACGGGTATCGGTAAAGACAACAGTTCGGCGGGACGGTGAGAGGCGGTTAATCCATTCAGAGGAAGTGGTACCCGGTGACATCGTCGAGCTTACAGCCGGCAGTCTCATTCCCGCCGACGGTATTCTACTTGCGGCAAAGGACTTCTACGTTTCCCAAGCGCTGTTGACTGGCGAGACCTTTCCCGTTGAAAAGCGGCCAGGGCTTGCAGCGGAAAGCGCCAGCCTTGTGGAACGCCATCACTGCGTTTTCATGGGCACTTCGGTGCGCAGCGGTATGGCGATGGCTTTGATCGTCCATACCGGAAAAAATTCAAACTTCGGCCAGATTGCCAATACGCTGGCATTGCGTCCACCAGAGACTGAGTTCGAGCGGGGGCTGCGTCACTTCGGTGCCTTATTGGTGCGCGTCATGGTGGTCATCGTGCTTGCCGTTTTGGCCATCAATATTGCCCTACAACACCCGACCATCGAGACAGTGTTGTTTGCTATGGCCTTAGCGGTGGGCCTGTCTCCTGAATTACTCCCGGCTATACTCACCATCACCCTGGTACGTGGCGCAAAAAACATGGCCAAACACGGAGTCATCGTCAAACGCCTGAATGCCATTGAAAACCTCGGCAGTATGGATGTACTGTGCACCGACAAGACCGGTACCTTGACGAAAGGCGTGGTCCAATTGGACACGACTTTAGATGTCACTGGCCAACCATGCGATCCGGTTCTGCACTATGCTTACCTTAATTCCCTCTTGCAGACCGGACTTGCCAACCCTTTGGATGAAGCCATCGTAGCGGCAGGTGCGCAAGCGAGCATAGATGTGTCGGCTTATCACAAGCTGGATGAAGTTCCCTATGATTTTGTGCGCAAACGCCTGAGTATTGTGGTTGGTCAAAAAGGAAAAACCTCAGCACAGATGATCACCAAGGGCGCCTTGCAGAACGTGCTGGATGCCTGCGACCGCGTGCAGCTCGGTACAGCAATCGAACCCTTGGACGAGGCACGATTCCAGGCGATCCTGTCGCAGTTCGCCATCTGGAGCGAACAGGGTTACCGGGTATTGGGGGTCGCCCAAAAGGCCGTGCCAGCAAGTGACGTTTATACACGTCACGATGAACAGGGCCTGGTATTTACCGGTTTTCTCTTGTTCTTCGATCCGCCGGAGGAAGGCGTGCGACAAACCCTGAATAAATTACACCAGCTTGGTGTGCAGCTCAAGATCATCACCGGTGACAATCAGTTCGTCGCCCGCCATGTGGCGGAAGCAGTCGGCATCGAGGTGAAGCGTATCATCACCGGCGCTGAACTGGCCACCATGAAGGATGAGGCCCTGTGGTATCTGGCCTCCCACGTCAACTTGTTCGCCGAGGTACATCCGAACCAAAAGGAACGCATTATCAGCGCATTACAAAAATCTGGGCATGTTGTCGGTTACCTGGGCGATGGCATCAACGACGCACCGGCGCTGCATGCTGCTGATGTTGGAATCTCGGTGGATCAGGCCGTGGATGTTGCCAAAGAGGCAGCGGACTTCGTGTTGCTGGAGCATGATTTCGAAGTCTTATGCCAGGATATCGATGAAGGTCGGCATACCTTCGCAAACACGCTGAAATATGTTTTTATCACCACCAGCGCCAACTTCGGCAACATGATCAGCATGGCAGTGGCCTCACTCTTTTTACCCTTCTTGCCGCTACTGGCCAAACAGATCCTGCTCAACAATTTTATGTCCGACATCCCCGCCATGGGCATTTCCGGTGACAACGTCGACCGCGACTGGCAAAGCACGCCGCACCGCTGGGATATCAAATTGATCCGCAATTTCATGATCACCTTCGGCTTGCTGAGTACGATGTTTGATCTGCTGACCTTTGGTGTATTGTTGTCTTTCGCAGGCGAGGCAGCCGAAGTGTTTCGCACCGGCTGGTTCGTGGAATCCCTCCTAACGGAATTACTCATCCTGTTTGTTTTCCGCACTTATCAACCCTTTTATCATAGCACTCCCGGACGATTTCTGATCTGGAGCACGGTAGGCCTCGTGTTGCTCACGCTGATGCTGCCATACCTGCCTATCGGTGCAGTGTTCGGCTTTGTTCCTTTACCAGCTCCTGTTATAGCTGCCATTCTGGTCATTACGGCACTCTATATAGGTGTGTCCGAATTCACCAAACATGCTTTTTTTCGCCGCTTCGGCTGATAGAATCAGGTGCTATTATCGTGTCACTAACAAACCAACCCACCGCAAAACCTGCATGGCATAAACTCAAGGCCTGGTTTGTCGGCCTGTTGTTGCTGTCGGGATTGATCCTGATGGTCACCCACTTCGGTGAGGTGAAGCATTTCGTCGAACTCCTCCGCCAGGCCAAGCCTGCTTGGTTAATCCTGGCATTATTGCTTCAAGCCATGACCTACGCCAGTGTGGCAGCCGTGTGGTATCTGGCCCTCAAGCAAGAGGAAATGCACCATTCGTTCCTGTCATTGGTGCCATTGGGTATCGCCAAACTTTTTTCTGATCAGGTCATGCCCAGCGGTGGTATGAGCGGCACGACTTTCTTTATCGCCGCCTTGAACCACCGCGGGGTTCCTGTTCACCTGTGTATGGCCACATTGTTGTTGAGTCTGGTGGTATACTACGGGGCCTATCTCCTTGCCGCACTGGTGTCTGTCCTGGTACTGTGGTTCTACCATGCCATTCATGTTTGGATCATGGTGGTTGTGGGCATCTTTTGTTTTGTCGCGGTGGGCATTCCGGCCGGGGCCTTATGGGTACGGAGTTTGGGAAAAAAGGAACTGCCAGCCCTGCTGCTGCGGATTCCCGGCTTGAACAATGTCATGAGCGCCTTCGCGAATGCACCTGGTAACCTGTTGCGAAGTCCGTCCCTGGTTATCTCCGCCACCTTGTTACATACGGCCGTTTTCGTGTTGGATGCCGGTACACTGTGGGTCATGCTGCAAATGGTCGGTGTTCCGGTGTCATTCTGGGTGGCCTTTCCAAGTTTCGTATTAGCCTCCATAGCCGCTACGGTCAGTCCGATTCCGCTTGGTCTCGGCAGTTTCGAGGTAACCTGTGTCAGTATGCTGGGCCTGCTTGGCATACCGATCGAGGCTGCCCTCACATCCACTGTACTGCTGCGCGGTTTCACCTTATGGCTGCCAATGTTACCGGGAATGTGGTTTGCCAAGCGAGCATTGCGATGAATCCTCTTCGTTGATCATACCATGCAAACACAGCCGACAAGCCAGCACCCACAGCCCTAAAAGAACCTGCTTCACACCCTTGCCCTCATATACGAAGCACAGGATTTCAAAACACCTTTTACTTGCAGATAAATTATAATGGCCCAGGCAGGCAACCTAGCCCGAACCCAGCCGACGCCAATCTCGACCTGGGGCTGAAGGTTACCTTGAGAGGATAGTGAACGTTTTATTGCTCACTTATAACAGGCCAGACGAAATAATCAGTTGTTTGGGAAAACAGGAAATACGGGGACAGACCAGGTCAACATACCAATTCCATGGCAAATGCTTTTCAAAAAGAGTGATTGAGTCCTTAGAGGACCCTTGTCAAAGCCCAAAAGGGACTTCTAAGAAATGCCGAACCAATTGGTGCAGCACTTGTACGTGCTGCAAGCTGACAATCACAACGTAAAGAAGGTGGCCGATTGAGAGCAACATATTAGACAGAACCGTTATAACATCAATAGTCGAAACGGCCAATTCCATTCAAGCTATATCCACTTTTCAACTGGCAGAACAAAACAAAGTCCACGGTTGAGGCAAAAAGGGGAAAAAAGATCATTTCCACCTTAAACAAAATTGCACAAATCTGACATGTATTAAAGAGTTAATTCGGGCCTATTCCCTGTTGCTCTTCTTTTAAAAGAGATAAACATATCCATATGAAAATTCATTAATTTATGGTTAGATTATTTGATTTTTTTTTGTAATGGATCTCAGGGATACGGTTTGTTTTTCACCTTCCCTGTTTTGTTCTCACAATAAGCGGAAAAAGACGGTATCTCTTCCTGTCAATACAATTGACAAACTCCACTTATTCCGAATGGTTGGGAGTCCATTTGTGATCCATGAATCATAAATATGAAAAGGAGTTTACTGGTCAGGCTTACTGCCTGTGTGTTTTCGAATATTCGTGCCATTGAGATAATTTGAGTGCTGATGAGAATCTTCAGTTTCTCTTTTGTAAGTTGGTTTGGACCTCAGAGTCCTTTCCTTTATGTTTGGGCATTCAACACGATTGATACTATCTTACTTTCGTTGTGGGCAATAATCAGGAAGGACAGAGCATCTCCCCAGTCCTTAATGTCTTCTGGATCGAGCTAGGCATTGTTGAACTATTCAGGGCGACGGGTGTACTCCACCCATAAATTCAAGCAGCAGCTTGAGAAAAAGGGCCGGAGTCATATGACTCCTTGGCCGATAAATCCAATCGTAAAAATAGCCGCACCAAGCGGTTCACTTGGCGCCGACAACGTCTAGGGTCTGAGGGACGTTGTTTGTTGGCGGCCCAAGTGACACTGTCCATACTCACTGTTAACAGGTCAGAACAAAAGGGATCAGATTTATTTTAAGGTAAGGGGAGAAATACCTTATGCCACTATTCCTCGCAGCAGTCTTCCCAGAATGTCGGCCCCGGTAATGACCCGCTTCTGGTTTCCCCAGAGGAGAATGATGTCGGCATCTATTACGTCATCCCCTTCCCTCTGGGGAATAACCTGGAGACGCATAATAACATCTTCAAGCGATGTGTTTGGATCTGTAACCATGATGGGACGGTGACAGTGGTGGAGAGGGGTAAAAGGAGTATTCCCAAAAAATGCATCCCGCAGGAATGCATCTGCATTCAGAACCAGTCTGGCTTCTCCTTTTTCGTCTGTCAGGATTACCCATTTTTTTCCTGATGTTTGAATGAGTTTGAGGAATGCATCGTCTGCATTTCTTTTTATTTCCGGGAAAACAGGATGGGTACCGTCAAATGGGATCATGACAATACTCTCCGGGTCAATATTTTCGCCTTCCTCACACACAAAGAGATCATCCAGGGCGAGAAAGTTGAGAACGCCCTGTCCCTCCATGGTGCCTATGTCAGTCTCTTCTGATTTGATATGGAGGTGAAACATCTCTTCCAAGTCACGCTCTTTAAAAAAATGGATTGACTCTCCACCCAGCCAGGTATCAAGTACCATAGCTGATGGTTTGGCTACAGGATAGAGGAGTATCTGGTAGAACCTGAGGACAGGACTTAAGGCAGAGGCCATTTTACGGGCGTTTCTGGAAAAATAGGCTTGGGGCAAAATTTCACCGGCAATGGTGATAAAGAGTGTCGAGAAAAGAAAGGCCATGACTCCGGCCAGCACTGAGCTTGAAAGCAGAGTGAGCAGGACATTTATACCCACGTTTCCCCAGAGAATTGTGGCCAGAAGGAAATTTCCATCATTGCGCATGGCCAGTATTCTGGAGGCAGCCCTGCTGCCATTGGCACTCTCAACCTCAAGGCGCAATCTGCTGATACTGAAAAAAGCGAGATTGAGACCTGAAAAAATTGCAGACTGTGATACGCAGAACAGTATCCCCAGCCAGATAAAAATATCCTGCATGTGTGTTATACTCCTGAATGTTTTTTATTCTTGGCAGAGATTAGCGGTCTGTGTCGGATTTTATAGCATCGCGACTGGTCATGGAAAAGGAAAATTGTTTTCTGAGGAGGTGCTGTCCAAGTCCCTCAGTCCGAGAGCCCTGTTTTCGGCGCAGGAATTTTTGAAAAAAGATATTATTGGGGACCTGGGTGAACACGTCTTGAAGATATATTTTTTTTACATTCGCAGGTCAGCCAGTAAACTGGTAACTCATACCGGGATATAAGCGCGATTACTTAGTTGCTGTACTCTTCAGAAAGAATAGCCTCCATTAGCCGTGATGCCATCACAAGACTCCAGTGTTTTTCATTTAAGTTACCCCCCGCGCTGCACATCCAGTGACTGCAAGAAACAGCCATGCATAAGGCGGCAGATGAGGCAATGGCTGTAAGTTCTAAAAGCAGGTTATTTCACCCAGCAGTCTCTCCGGTTATTTTTTTTGTTTGTCTGAGACTTTGACAGTTACCCGGTGCGGAGCCAGCTGGATTGTTTCAAAAGGCATATCTATTCCAGCCGCTGTCAAGGTCTTAAATGCCTGCTCACGCAGGTGATGCCGCTTTTGTACATGTTGACGTTCATCATTCAGCCACACACGAAGTTCCAGGACAATATTGTAATCATTGAGCTGTGTCACTACCACGGTGGGTGAGGGGGTGGTCATGTAGTCGGGATCATTTTGTACCAGAGAAATCAAAATTAAGCGCACACGGTCAAGGTCTTCTGTGACCGCTACGGTAATGCCTATATCCACACGCAGGTGAGGAAAATTCGTGTAGGAACTGACAGTTTTGTTCATGATTTCGGTATTGGGAACTGCGAGCATCTTGCCATCGTTTGTTATGATGCGCACGGAACGTAAGGTTATTCGCTCTACTCGACCGTAGTTCCCGTCTATTTCTACCAGGTCATCTATAGTGAAGGGACGGTCCAGGAATATAAGAATGCCGGAGATGATATTGGAAAGTGTATCACGCGCTGCAAAGCCTATCGTGAGGCCAACCACGCCTAGAGAAGTCAAGACTGCTGCAGTCTGGATACCGGCTGCGCTGAGAGCGGCAAGTACGGCTACACTCAAGATACTGAATTTTATCAATGTCTCAACAAAGGCGGCAGTGGTCTTGTCAAGACGGCGTTTCAAGCCTGGTATTGCGACACGCTTCAGTATCCACCAGATCAGATAAAAAACCGTCAGTACAATTGCACCAATGATAATTTTCACAAGAAGTTCTGCCAGAATCGGTCCTATCCTTTCGGGATCAAAATATTCCTTCAGACGGGATACCAGACTTTCCATTAAACCAATCAATATGTTATCTCCGATTGTTGAAAAGTTGTTTACGCCATAAAAGCATGAAGACTCCTATTCTCTGCAACTGGTACTGTTGGACGGCCATGTCTCTCGAGGGAACGGAGAAATCAGAAATTTTAATACTGGTTTCGTCTTCGATGACAAGCTGAGATATCTCCCGCCCCACACTGTTTCATGACGTGATCAATGGTTTGTCCGGCAAATTGCGGCGATGGGAAAAATATCCATGCAGCAACCAGCCGATCACAATAGCGATGGCCAGAACGAAAAAAATCAGAAGGGCCCGAGACATAGCAAAGGACCAGAATAAAAAACTGATCTCCACCACTGATATATTCTGGATAACGAAAAGAACGACTGTTCCGGTCAGAACAAGGCTCAGGATGAGTTTGAAATACATCATTTCGGATCTCCTTTCCAAGATTGAGCAGACCAGTAATCCCTTTCTGTTACAAGGTACCGATAGAAAAAGTATTTTCTTTAGCGCTGTCTTTTAACGAGTATCTTTGTATTGTTTTTGTATTATTGCTGCCTATATCCATTTTTTACCTTTGAAGAACCTGACCATTACCAGGGCAACCATCAGCATCACCCCCCAGAAGATGAAGTAGCTGTAGCGATAATGCAGTTCAGGTACATGCTCAAAATTTGTGCCATAAATACCGGCAATAAAGGTAAGGGGAATAAAAATAGCCGAAAAAATGGTGAGAACTTTCATGATTTCATTCAGCCTGTTGCTCACCCCAGTATTATAGATATTCAAATGGTCGGAAAGCATTTCCCGGTAGGTGTCTATGACATCTACAGCCTGACTGACAAGGTCGAGGAGATCTTTGATAAACGGTGCGGTCTGTTCCTGGATAAGGTCTGAATCAAGCCTGCTCAGCTGCAAAACAAACTCTTTAGCAGGTCGGATAGACTTACGCAGGTAGTTCATTTCACGCTTATAGTTGTTAATCTTAGTGAGAACGTCCTGTGTCGGACTCTCAAGGATTTCATCTTCGATTTCTTCAATCTGTTCGCCAAGGCGCTCTATGATGAAAATATAATTATCGACAATCGTGTCCAGGAGCGCATAGGCCAGATAATCAATGCCTACCTTACGAATTCTTCCTTTCTGTTTTCGGATTCGATCACGTACGGGTTCAAAGACATCAGCGGGTCGTTCGTGAAAGGTGAGAAGAAAGCTTTTACCGAGGACCATGCTTAATTGTTCACTGTGGATTTTTCCTTCAACCTCGTCATAGCGCATCATCTTGAGCACAAAGAAGATATAGTTGTCAAACTCTTCCATCTTCGGGCGCTGTCCGGTATTGCTTATATCTTCAAGAATCAGGGCATGAAGTCCGAAAGCCTTGCCAATTGACTTGATAACTTCTGTATCGTGCAGACCATAGATATTAAGCCAGGTAACTGTCGCCGTATCTTTATAAGGTATACCGTCTTTGATATCCTGTAGATATTGTTCGTCCAGGTGCTTCTCATCATAATCAAGAATCCGGATAGTTGTCTCTTGCACCTTTTGATCGCCGATAAAAACCAGTTCGCCAGGGACCTGCCCCATAGAGGCTTCCTTGTTTTTCAGGAATCTTGCCATTCTTTTCTCCTATATGATAACGGGGGAAAGTTTCTGTGTTTCCGAACCGTGATTCGGGTAAAAAAGCTCAAGCGCACCTACTCAGTCTCCTTTGGCGACCAATTTTCATGCCACTTCTGATATACGTCGTGTTGAAAAAAGGGGCTCTTGTGATCGTATGCTTGAAATGTATAGTCAATATCGTAAGTCATGTCGCTATACACGTCAATATGCTTGTCTCCATTCATAAGAGGGCAGAAGAGGACAAAATTCAAGAATAAACAAATGCCCGAGGTCCGCAGGAGAAGACCAATTCCTGCTGCGCTGTAGGTGGTCCAAGCTATCGACCACAACTCAGAGAAGCAGCGCGATGGAGAGGGAAATAAAGGAAAGGATCGTTGAAACCACAATAGCCGAGGCGGCCAACTCCGTATCACTGTTCAACTGGGAAGACAAAACATAGATCGAGGTTGAAGCAGGAAGGCAGAAGAAGATCATGCCCACCTTAAATGAAATTCCGGTAACCTCAAATGACTTAAAAATCACAAATCCGCTTATGGGCAACACGACCAGTTTGAGGAGAGCGGCCAACAGCGACAAAGGCAGATGCCTCTGCAGTCCTTTGAAAGACAATGAACCGCCAACTGACAGTAAGGCCAGCGGCAGGGTAACCATCGACATAAGGTGGAGGGAATTGTCTACAAAAACAGGGAAATAACCAACAAGACGGCCATAAACCAGACCGGTCAAGCAGCCAATAATCAAGGGATTGGCCACCAGTGCCCGCAAGGCGGCACGCACTCTCTTGCTCAGGGCCACTTCCTCACCTGAAAACCAGATAAGCACTGAAACGGCAAAAACATTGATCAGCGGGATAACAATGGCAATCAACACACCAAAACTGGCAACACCCTCCTCCCCGAGACTGTTGAGAATAACAGCAACACCGATGTAGGTATTGAACCGGTAACAGCATTGAGAAAAGGAGCCCGCCTTAAAGCGGGAAATTGAGCCCAGGTTGATCACGATGGTGCTGATAACAAACATCATCAGCAGAGCCAGCAAAACGGCAAAACAAAATCTCCAGTCTATTGCCGAACTGTAAGACGCCCCACCGATCTTCCAGAAGAGGAGAACCGGGAAAAAGATATAGTAAACCAGCTTATCCGAGGTCTTCAGGTAGGCGTCACTGGTCAGGTCGAATCGTTTGAGCACACTGCCCAGAACAACCAGGACGAAGATAGGAAAAAGGGAGTTTAAAACGATCATAACAAGGTTTCCGATACAGCTGAACAGGTATCCAGCCCTTTAATAGAACAACCTGTGCCGAAAGACCTTGGGCATATGAGAGCTGATTGATGCCATCAAGAACATTGCCAGCACCGTCGCCGTCGCCGGCAAAAAACCATGATAGGCGGCACCAAGCAGGATAAGCTTGACAACGGTGCTCAACCCCGACAATTCCCGGTAAAATTGTCTGTGCCTCATCCCCTCGGTCACCATAAGCGCCACTCCGCTTATGGTGACAATGCCAAGATACAAGGCAGGGGGACAGTCCATCACGTCCAGGAGAAAAGAAGCCAGACAGACTGCCGCACCCACCTGGTGCACAGCCCTGATCACGATGGAGAAGATCATCACCCAGAAGGGGCGGTCCCCAATCCTCCCCTGCCTGTTGAGATCAAACTCTTCCGCTTTTTCTACCTCAGCCATTCTTCCTCCTGAATCTGCACATCCTGTTCCTTTACCTCTTTTTCTCTCATCTCTCTCGTCTGCTATGGTGAGGTTAGCAAAAGATGCCACTGCTCCTCATAACGAGACCTAGGAGCCTGTCGGACTTAGACATAAATCTGCTGCAAATTTGACAGACTCCTAGGCATCAAATTTCCCCATTATCTTTACCAGCATCTGCCATATTTATCTATTCAGGAAAAGGAAGAAGCGATCTCATCTCAAAAAATATTCCCAATCCTCTCCCTGCCCTCTACTGATTTAGAATCGAGTTTCGTCACAACACCCTGTTTTTTTATCACAATCAAATCACATCCCTTGACCGTAACCTTAAACACCATGTGTTGGAGAATATTCACAAGAGGAGAGGAAATAAGGAGTCTCCGGCAGAAGACTCTTGGATGAGGTGCCACTTCAGCGAGGCATGGATCGTAGAGCAGGCTGTGCCGGGTAAAGAGAGCAAACGATAATCTGAATCAGATTAAAGCATATCTTACTGATCTATTGAGGGCTTATCCAGATCAAGCACTTCTCTGACAACCTTTGCCAGGTGGTCCATCATCAAGGGTTTCGGGACATACCTGCTAATACCAAGTGCCAGAGCCTTTTCTTTGTAGATTATTTCGCTGTAGCCGCTACAGAGTATTATTGACAAATCGGGGCGGATTTCCTTGATTTTCCGGCTAAGCTGTAAGCCTGTCATGATGGGCATGGACATGTCGGTGATAACGAGGTCGTACTCGTCTGGATGGGTTGCAAAGTCTTGCATCGCCAGCACAGCGTTGGTGAACATTGTGATCTTATAGCCATATATTTTTAGAACTTCAGAGGCAAGATTGGCAATAATCGCCTCATCATCAACAAACATAATTCGTTCATTGCCACCACGGACAGGTTCTGCAACTCCTTGGTTCGAACAATCAACCGCTTCCCCTTCAACAATTGGAAAATACAAAAGAAAAGCAGTACCTTTGCCAGGTTCGCTGTAAACAGTTATATAGCCATTACAATCAGTGACAATTCCATGAACGACTGCCAGGCCAAGTCCTGTCCCCTTGCCGACCTCTTTAGTGGTGAAATAGGGTTCGAAGATTTTCTCCTTTGTCTCCTTGTCCATACCACAGCCGGTATCACTCACCTCGAGACAAATATATTTTCCCGGCCTCATTTTAATTTCAGTAATCATGTCATTGCCATTAATGATGATTTCCTTCAATGAAACTCCCAAAATGCCACCTGATTCCATCATGGCATGGTAGGCATTGGTGGCAAGGTTCATGACAACCTGATGAATTTGGGTCGGGTCGGCCAAGATGTTAGCCTGGGCATCGATATTCTGTTTAAGCTCAATTGTAGTGGGAATTGACGAGCGGAGAAGCTTTAGAGCTTCTTTGACAATAAGGGATATCTGCAGAGGTCTTTTGGCATACTCGGTCTGACGGCTGAAGGTAAGGATCTGGCTCACGAGATCTTTTGCCCTTTCAGTGGCAGAGTGAATCTGATTCAGGTCATAAACGAGCTTTCTGTCAGCACCTGCTTTCCGCATGGCCAATTGACTATAGCCGTAGATCGCTGTCAGAATGTTATTGAAATCATGGGCAATTCCACCTGCCAAGGCACCAATGGCTTCCATTTTCTGGGCTTGCCGCAATTTAGTTTCAAGCTCTTTTTTCTCGGTAATATCTTTAGCGATATGAACAATATGCGTAAATTCACCATGTTCATCAGGAACAGGAGAAGTGGTTATCAAAAAGCTTTTCCCGAGATACTGATGTTCAATCTCAGAGGAGCTTACCATGCAGTTATTTATAGTATCAATACCGGGACAAGCAATGCAGGCAGACAATCGGTTATTAAACACCTGATAACAGAATTTGCCAATCAAGGTGCCAGGTTCAGCATTGAGCAATCTATACGCTGCCTGGTTGGCCTTGAGAATCTGGAGCTGACCATTCATGATAGTGACGATATCACCAATGCCATCGAAGGTTCTTTCCCACTCCTTTTTACTTTTAGAGAGTTGCATTTCCGTCTGTTTGCGTTCATCAACCTCCATACCAAGCTTGACAACCGTTTTTTTCAGACTGGCCCGGGAAAGCTCAAGCTTGTCAATTATTTTACCAAAACTGAGATAAAGAACGACCAATGAGATTGCCAGCAACAAGCAGGAAAAAGCAACAGATTGAATAATAAATGTTTTTTTGGCTATGAGCGCCTGGGAGAGATCCTGCATCACCACAAACCCACCAATTGGTTTTCCCTGAAAGTCTGTAAAAACTGGGTAGGCATGCAACAGATACGCATTGCCGGCAATGGTTAAGCGCACATTCTCCGCTAAAATATCAAGGTCAGGAGGGAGTTGTTTGAAAAAAGGATCATTATGACTGTTTATGATGTATTTGCCAAAAGGAAGAGACTCATACTCCAGAGACTTGGCCATCTTTTGCCATCTATCCGCCACAAAATAGGTGGCTAAAGGATCAGAAATCTGTTTTTTGAGAGATTCCAGAACACTATGCACCTTGAATCCCAATTCGACAACGCCGACATACGAGCCTTGGTAAAAAACAGGCTGAATGATTCGGTAAAAGACACCAAGAACACCGATCTCATAACATGTCAAAGGAGTTCTTTTTTGATGAACATATTGCACCGCTGGTCTGATTTTCCGCAGATCGTCACCAAATTTATCCGGTTTATGCATACGCAGAAAAGAATGCCCGTCCGGAAGATGAAAATGCATGACATGGAGATGGTTATTTTCCCGTTTCAGTTCCTCGTAGAGAGGAAGGGTAAGACGATAAAGTGTCTCTCGATCGTGGTCAGAGAATGCCCTGGAAATCCCTTCATGAGTGCTGAGAAGGGTAACGAGTCGCTGTTCATAAGGCGCAAAGGAATAGAGGGTTATGTCTCTAACCGTTCTGTATATCGATTTTTCCTTTTCAAGAATGACCTGATCAATTGTCCTGTTATGAAGCAGGATGCCTTCATAGGAAAAAAGCGCGGCAAGCGATACAACCACAAGCATAACGACTATAATCGCTTTACTCTTCTCGCTTCCGGGTGAAAATTTATACCGACGCATATTGGAGGTGATAAGTGATTGTTTGTTAGATCGTCGTCCTAAGAGGCAAGTTCCTTGGCCGTTCCCCATAAGAACAACTCGGCAAGCCCTTTAAGGCAGCTTGCACGAACAATTCTCCCGGCTCGCCAGCAGAAACGACTCCCTCTGCCATGTGAACTTTTCTCACAACCCTGGCTAAGAGGAACACTGAAAAGTGAAAGATACCAGATTTCCAACCTTTTGAAAGCAGATTACCAAAAATCTAAGATTATATCCCCTCCAAAAAGATAACCACCACAAAACAAGCTGTATTTCTGACATGTTCCAGCCTTAACTCTAATTACAAAGTTGTATTTGCTGCCATATGGTATGCCACACTCCCCCCCAGGTCTGCGCCACTCGAAACGTTGCCAAGGAAGCACTCAGAAAAAATGGTCAAAATGACAGGAGAGAGCAGGGGCGTTCAGCAGACATACTGATATTAATGAAGAATGACAGAAGGAGGAGAACACAAGGGGATAACGATCTTTGCTCGTCTGGCTCCAGGAAAACCCTGTGGGCAAGCGAAAAGGTGAAGCGCCTCAAAAAAAAAGAATATTGGTATTCGTTCACAAATATGGTGCGATACTCCGTTAGGCAAAACAATTTTCCTGTCCCGCTCACCCGCGGCAGACCTTGCCACACCAGTCCGCTCTTTTCTCTTTAGCTTTGCTCAAGTACCTACACCAATATTCACTCTGCTCGTTGTACAGAACCCGGCGATACTCTCCCGCAACAACCGTTCACCAACCCAGACCATGAGCGGTTTCTCATACTCATCAATGTCCGCTTCTTCTCTCCTGGGTAGAGCAACTCATCGCTGACCATTTTAGGACCCCTGCTCAGGAACAGGATTCGACTCTATTTCGTCCCTGGAGTCTGTCGGATTTAGAGAATCGTAGCGAAAATTAGAGAAATCGAGACCAGATTTTCATGGATTTGAGGCGAATAGCAGGCCTATTTAACGAAAAGCCATCGAAATATAGGCCTATTTGACAAATTTGCAGCAGATTTATGTCTAAGTCCGACATGCTCCTAGTTATTCACGGTTGTTTCCTATCAAGCGCTGACAGTCCTCATAGCACTGCCGACACAGGTGGAAATCAGCCGCCTGCCCTTCTTCAGACCAACGAGGCGAATACCAAGAGGGGAGGATCACAGTTACGACAGTCTGTAAGGCGTTGCTCCCCGTAGAGGCAGTCTTTACATGCTGCCTCTGACATGCACAGAATTTTCCTCCAGATCCGCAGAGATTTTCCCGCTCTGACACATGGCCTGCAACTCTTTGCTGAAACGACGGGTCCGATGACTTTTCTCTGGAAACAGAGTTCATGGCTGTCCGGGGCCTACGGCCTCAACAATCGCATCTGCCCCTTTGTAGCCCGGCAGCACGCGGCCATCCGGCATAATGAGAGTGGGAGTGGAGTTGATATGCAGCTCTTTGGCGAGGGCGATATTTTTATCCACCTGATCGCTGTCACAATCGGGGCCAGGCAACTCCTTACCGCTCAGACTGTCACTCAGGAAGGCAAGGGCATAGTCGTTTGACTTCTTCATTTTGGCACAAACTATGGTCCTGGCCTTATCATAGGCTGCAGGATGCATCTCCAAGGGAAACATTTTGATAAAAAAGGCAATATCAGCACGCTGCGCCACAACCTTTTCCATTTCCGGATGAATTTTAAGGCAATAACTACACTGCGGATCATCAAAGACAATGACTTTCCGTGGAGCTGCCGGATTGCCGATAATAACTGTATCATCCAGAGAAATTTTGGAAACATCCACTCTGTTCATGTCAATATAACTCTGTTGGGTCAGATTTTCACCGCTGGCCAGTTTGACAATATTCCCACCTATCAGATATTGCTTGGAAAAATCAATATAGAGCGGTACTTTCTTGCCCTGATAGATCGCCTCAACCTCCCACAGACCCGGCACCTCGCTGAGTTTGACATCAACAACCTCGGTCACCTTGTCCTGCAGAAGAATTGCCGCCTCTTTTGTATCCAAGGTGTGGCAGTCCCGGCATTCACCTGCCCCACAGCCATCAGCCTGAAAGGCCAGGACCGGTGATAAAACAAGAAAGATATAAACGAAAATAAACGAAGTGATTTTGACCATAATGCCACCATGGGCTGAGTAAAAATCACAGCCCTCCTCCTTATACCATTTCACTTAAACGAACACTCAATGCCAGGGGCAAACAGCCCCCAGCCCAAATCCAACCATTCGTGCTAACCGCATGACCCTGAGCCGCAGGAACAACTGCAGCTCCCGCCGGACAGAGGATTTTCACTGGTCACTGCAAAACCACCGCCAGCGCAACCACATCCCCCACTCTTGTCCTCAATAAAATCCACCTTGATAGCCCCGCAGATGTCGGAAAGCTCCTTGTCGACCAAAAAGCTGACCCCGTCATGATCAAAAACATTGTCGTTCTCCTTGGCATCATCAATTGCAAGCCCCAGGCTGGACCCGGAGCAACCGCCAGACATCATGGTAATCCGAACAGCCGATTCTATTTTTTGCTGACTCAGATAATCTTGCACGTTGCCTAACGCAGATTCTGTTACTTCAAGCATGATTGTATCCTCCTGTTAATTTTTCTTCTCTTATGTATTCTTAAACTCCCCCATGGGGTATTCAAGACCTTTTCGCAGTTAGCGACCACGACACCACCAAGGACAAAATCCAAAGGCGGCCTGAGCCAATCACAACATCACTCAAGGTGACTCTCTACAAATCGATCCAGACGGCTTTTCGTCCGTCTGATACCGTGCATCAAAAGATACAGTGGCCCGGTTCAGGCCGGAAGGATCAGGAGGGGAGGAAAAACCACCGCTGACATCTGTTTCCAACCCGGACCGGGTTGGCAGTTATAGAGACATTCTCAATAACTAGTTTTGTAACAGCTGTTCAACATGCAATACTCCATGAAAAGAGATGAAAAAAGTGCGGCAACATTGACACAATAGCGGCTATACTGCAAATAGATAATACCTATCCAAACAACCCGCCTCTCGGCTGTCGTGAGCTGTTTCTTTGCCGACCGAAAACATTCCGGTAGATAGATATTTCAACTTGGATCTACCAGCCGAACATCATTGCGGAGGGAAGAGAAGGAGATGGAAGCAAGAGTAGTGGCGGTGCAGGAATCGAGGTGAGTCTGTGGCTACTTATGGTCACTCTGAAACGTTTTCAAACCAGGCGGAAGACCAGTGTACGAATTCAGGAAGGAGTTTGAATCCCTCCGCTGTGCCAGCACAGAGCGGCTGACCAAGGAATATTCCTGCTAAACTACTGATCGAATCAAAATTTACAGAAGATAGATTGGGTTAGTATTAATTCAGGCAATAGCCACCAATCTGCTGACAACCGCTCTGCAACTGTTTCGCAATGCTTTATATTCCTTCAGTGAGATCTTCGAAGCTATTTGTGCTCTTTCGAAAAGACTTCAATGGACGAAGATGGTGTGTTATTGAATAGTTACTATTCCGGTCCATATGTTTTTTTCCTTGGCAGAATAGAGAATTCATGGAATGCTGCATTGTCCATTTTTTCTGATTTTGCCGGTAAGTCCTTGAGTTGCCTGTTTAGCACCTTAAGAATTCTTTTCACCATTTTTTGAATAAGAATTTCGTGAAGGTACTTTCACCCCTTGGGGTATTGTAATGAGTGCCGACTTACCCTTCATCACTGGTGTTGGACTTGTATTCTTGTTATAAGAATTAAACGAACCTCTTTTTGAAAATTTCTCATGAAAAGAGCAACTAATCAGCTTCCTTCCAATCTCCCCGGCCCGTTCTCTTGAAAATGCTATCATGTCCCAACAATCCGCAATGAGTGCAGGAGCAAACGCCAATGAGTGGTAACAATTTGTATTTACCCACCGAGCACTTTTCCCGGAAACTTGAGAAAGTAAAGCAGGCTGACCCCCCAGGTTACAAGCGCATTCAACAGGTTGTTGAACGCTTGCTCGCTGAACCAAACGACGCTGATGGTAAAATGCAAGGGATGTACCGGGGCCGGTTCAAAAAATATGTTGGCAGACGGGATTACCGGGTCATTTATTATTGGTGCAAATTATGTCGTAAAGAGAATCGCCGCCTCGAAAAAGAATGTGACAATTGTCAAACCATACCAGATAATAGTGTGATATTTTTTGATCTCTACCACAAAAATGAAATGAAAAAATTCAAGAAAAACTCCTGAAAGAAATACTGCAAATAATTATTTTTAAGGAGGTGTTCTGTGAGGGTGAAGCAACGGAAACACCCGTCACTCCAAAAGGCTAGAGCTGGTGATAAGAGCAGAAAGATGAAACGATATAAAAATGAGTTCATGGGTGCAAGAAAACCACGACTCAGGAAACAGCTCTGTCCGGCCCCTCTTATACCGCGTTATACAAGGTGGACACATTAGGGCTTGAAGAAAATAGCCCCGACCTGAACCCGGCTATACTTATTCGCCGGATGATCTGAAGCCACAAGAACAACTGCCATTCCTTGACGAGATGTAATTTTCACTGGTCACAGCAAAAGTGCCACCACCACCGTAACCATCTCGATCATCATATTCCTCAATAAAATTGACCGTAATGGCGCCACAGATGACAATAAGCTTCTTGTCAACCACAAAGCTGACCCCGTCATGATCAAAAATATTGTCATTCTCTCTGACCTTATCCATGGCCAGCTCCAGAGCAGGTCCGGCGCAGCCGCCGGACTTCATAGCAATACGGACAGTTGAATCTTTTTTTTGCTCAGCCAGGAAATCCTTGAGATTAACAAGTGCAGATTCTGTGACTTCAAGCATGGTTATCTCCTTCTGTTCACATGATTTTCCTTGTTACATGAGACGGACACCAGACCTGGCAACAACAAAAGGCAAAACGAAGATCGACAAAGCAGACACTTTTCTGCTCATTTGATAGCATGATGCATACCAAGGACACGCTGCCGCGATTCAGGCCAAGAGATCAGGAGGGAGCCAGAACCGTCGCCCTATCTTTTACCAACCCGAGTCGGTTTAGGGACATTCTCAGTACCTATTCTATTTCAATCAACATCAAATTGTCCTCAACACTCTATAAAAAATCGCATTGCAAAGATTGACACAGAACCACTCCTCACACAAATAGATAATACCTATACTCGTAACCCATTATTTCGATTAGATTTCTTCAGAGTACCTCAAGAACGAGAACAGTCACCAATAACTGCAGGAAGACAACCTCTAGAAAAAACCACAAATGCAGACTGTTAAACCCCACACCTCATAAATGCATGAGCATTGACCATTGCAGCGCCGAGAGCAAATTTAACAAAAAAACAGAGAGGTAGCCTTAGATGATATTTATTCAAATAAGGACAGGAGAGACTTCAACCGTCAGCAGTTTTCAAACGAGGCTATTCGGTCAACACCATTAGACGGTACTATAGGTTAGAGGAGGGATTGGCGCAGTTCCTGAGGTGTATTGATATTGCTCCAGGCCCGGCAGAGCGTGGGGGGGACCACAGGGGTTGAGATATTAGATCTTCTGGCCACCTGGGAGATGCGCAGGCAGCCGGAAAGGAAGAGTGTTTCCAGGTAATATTTACTCTGCGGCTCATAGACGGCGAGCAGAGGTTCGACAAAGCCGTCTTCCCGGAGCCGTGGCACTGTCCCCCAGCTACCGGGTCGCCTCTGGCCTAACAGCCATTCCAGGGCCTGGAAGTTGATATTCGGCATGTCGCAGGCCACCAGCAGCCAGGAAACTGCCGGTTGCCAGCGCATGGCGGCAAGGATACCGGTAAGAGGACCGGCTACATCCGGCAAATCCGGAAGACGGACCAGATGATTGAGATGAGCGGGAACTTCGCCTGGCCCCGAAAGGACCACCTGCTCAGCAAAAGGGGCCAGGAGCTCGACGGTATTATCGATCCATGTCCGTCCGTTTTCACCTGTAATCAGGTGCTTGGGCCGTCCCATCCTAGAACTGCGTCCCCCAATAAGCAAGCAGGCACAGAGCGGAATCCCGACCTGCTTTTCCCAAAGCCAGGCCCTGATCCACTCCAGTCCTCTTCTTTCCCTGTTCTGATCACGGGCCAGGACCTGAAGGAGCCCCTCAATACCTGATGGCGTATCTGTTGCCTCCTCACTGAGGAGCCAGAGTTTTGCAACCGGGGTCTTTCCATGTCCCTCAACCAGAATCAGATCATACTGTCCGACAAGTTGGGCCAGCTGGATCGCAAAAGAGCGGTCCTCATCGCTGTGCAGTCTGGCAAAAACCTCACCGCCGAAGAGAAAGACATCGCCCCCGGCCTGATAAAAACGATCACTGTCCTTCCCAGGCCTGTCCAGCACCAGATCACGGCAATCATGTTTGACCACAGCCACACGCAGGCCGTCTGCGATGAGCGCCGGCAACAAGGCCTCGATCAGGGTAGTTTTTCCGGCACCGGAGAGCCCACAGATCCCAAGAATCGGCAGCTTTTTCAGGTCAACCGCAAGGGCCTGGGGAGTATGATGTCTCTTCATGCCTGCAGGGTAACTCCAGTGGCCAGGGCAGGAAGAATCCCTGCCTCACGGCCAAGACGGAGAAAGGCTTCAATGGCTGCCAGCCCTTCCCTGCCCAGTTCCTTGGAATAGTCATTCACATAGAGACCGATATGACTCTGCATCACCTGCTGATCCATTTCCTGGGCATGTTCACAGATATAGGGCAGACACTCTTCGGGGTGTTTGTCTGCCCAGAGGATGGAATTATAGATGGCCTGATCGATTGAGGTAATCCGCTCCTTCCCCAGCGAACGCCTGGCAGCGATACAACCAAGGGGGATAGGATGACCGGAGGTCTCCTCCCACCACTGTCCGAGATCCTGAAGACAAACCAAACCATACTCGGCAAAGGTAAAACGGCTTTCATGGATGATGACCCCGACATCGACGCTCCCCTCTGTCACCGCAGTCATCACTTCGTCAAAACGCATCGCAAGCAGCTGATGAGAAGCAGGTGAATACATGCGGAAAAGGAGGGCTGCCGTGGTCAGACGACCGGGAATGGCGACCCGGGCCTCAGCGAGCAAGGCCGGATCAAAACCGGGACGAGCGACAAGGAGGGGGCCACAGCCCCGACCGAGGGCGCTGCCGGCAGAAAGGACACAATACTCATCCAGGACATGACCCAGAGCATGAAAAGAGAGTTTTGTAATATCGAGCTTTTTCTCCATTGCCCATCTATTCAGGGTCTCCACATCTTCCAGCAGAGGAGGTGCCAGTTTCACATCCGGCAGCAAAACCTTACCGTGGGTCAGACCGTAAAAGATATAGGTGTCGTTGGGACAGGGCGAATAGCCTATGGAAAGTGGAATTGTCATGGTTATTTCAAATTTCTGAGGAGTAATGCAGCGGCCCTGCCGGCAGACTCGCAGGCCTCGGTCAGTCGCCAGCGTTCAAGGTCTCTATCTTCGACAAAATTGGAGATAGCCCGCAGTTCGAGAAGGGGAAGATGATACGATTCACAGACCCTGGCCATAGCCGCACCTTCCATATTTTCACATATTCCGTTGTACTGTTGAGCGAGCATGGCCCCGCGCCTGGCAGTGCCGCTCACTCCGCAGACCGTGACAAAATTGCCCTGTCTGTAACTGAGCCCCTCCTCCTCCAGGATTTTTCCTGCCTGAGCAAGGAGAGCACCATCCAGGGGATAGCTTTGCCGGTACAGCATCTGTTCATTTAAGGGTTCAATCCGGTCCCGGTGACAGATGCCAAAATCACCAAAGACTTCTTCCTCAGCAAGGCAAATATCCAGAAGATCTGCGCCCCCTGCATCGGAACGGACATAGGCCCCGCCCACGCCAAAATGAAGCACCCCACTCACCTGCCCATCCTGTTGTTCCAGGTATCTGGTCAGGGAAAGGGTGGTTTCCACAATCCCGACCCCGGTGACCAGGCTCAGCCAGCCTCGATCTGCCTGACTGAGAAGATCACGCAGGGGCTGCATCTCAAATTCGGTTGCACAAGCGGCAAGGAACATGGTAGGTAAACGATTCCATTTTGAATAATTGGGGCAAGCAAACCCTTGCCTTCTCCGATAGTGATTTCAGTTTTACGTATACCGTATAATAGAAGAACCATGCAACAGGATTTCTCCCTCCAGGCCTACGACTACACGCTTCCCCCGGAAAACATCGCCCAGCACCCGGCAGATGCCAGGGAGAAATCCCGCCTCCTGATCCTGCATCGGGAAAGTGGAAAAAGGGAACATGGAACATTTCACCAGATCATTGAGCTGCTGAACCCGGGAGATCTGCTGGTAGTCAACAACACCAAGGTCTTTCCGGCACGGCTCTTGGGCCATAAGGAGAGCGGCGGCAAGGTGGAAGTCTTCCTCCTCTCCTACCCCCATGAAGCAGAGGATAGTGGAGAGGAAAAGAGGGCCTCGGCCACGGCCCTGATCAAGAGTTCCAAACGCCCGAAGGCCGGCATCCGTCTTCTTTTGGGAGCGGATCTTTCCGCCATCGTCCTCGAACTGCTGGACGACGGCAAAGTCAAGATCGAACTGCGCTATTCAGGCAACAAACCACTGGCCACCATCCTCGACGATCACGGCCAGGTGCCGCTCCCGCCCTATATCAGCAGAACAGAGGGCAGCACCGAAGAAGATCGTAAACGTTACCAGACCGTTTACGCCCACACCCCTGGAGCCGTGGCTGCTCCCACCGCAGGTCTCCATTTTTCCGAGGAACTTTTGCAGGCCATCCGCAAAAAAGGGATCGACACGGCCCATATCACCCTTCATGTGGGACACGGTACCTTTGCCCCGGTCCGCTGCGAAGAGATCAGAGAACACAGGATTCACGAGGAATATGTCTCAGTCTCCCAAGAAAATGGAGACAAGATCAACAGGGTGCGGGCAAAGGGGGGAAAGATCTGGGCCGTGGGAACCACCACGGTGCGCACCCTTGAGTTTATGGCCGATGGAAATGGCCACGTACAGGGAGGAGACGGCTGGTGCAGGCTCTATATCGTGCCCGGATATGAATTCAAGGTGGTCGACAATCTCATCACTAATTTCCATCTCCCCCAGTCCTCCCTGCTCTTTCTCGTGGCCGCCCTCTGCGGACGGCAAACCCTGCTGGAATGTTACCAGGAGGCCATCGAACTGGGCTACCGTTTCTACTCTTACGGCGATGCCATGGCCATCTGTCCCTGATCGATGGCATCACCCCTGGAGGCTCACCCCGGCTCCCCGTTTTCCGAAAACTGCCTCCCCTCCCGCTCCAGATCCTCCCACAGATCCTCAACCCATTGATACCTTTTTTTCTTATCATAGGACAGGGCCTTCAGAATAATCTGTTCCAGGCCAAGAGAGAGGCTGGCTCGATACTTTCGCGGGGAGGTAATCTCTTCTTTATGCTGCAACCACTTCTGCGCTGATTTTCTCCCTTCGCTAAACGGGAGGTGACCCGTTGTGGCCAGGAAGAGGAGCACGCCCAGTCCATAAATATCGCTGCGTGGATCCCCACGTCTCGCCTGGATCAGTTCCGGCGCCATATAGAGCAGGTCTCCCTGGGGGCCAAGGCCGGCGGCAACAATGGGATCGGGCAGTTGATCACTGGCTGCCAGCCCCATATCGATGAGCCTCAGGCTTTCCTTTTCATCAAGCATCAGGATTTGGGGACGGAGATCGTGATGGACGATACCTGCAGCATGGAAGGTTGCCGTCAGATCACAGAGCTGCTCGAAAACAGGGAGCAACGACTGATCAGCCAGGCGTCCACTGCTCAGCAGTGAGTTGAGACTCCTGCCTTGAACCTCCTCCACAACCAGTACATCCCCTATCCGCTCCCTGACGCCAGGAAGACAGGGGTGTGAGAGGGTCTCAAACAGCTGCAGTTCTGTTTCAAGACAGGCTCGATACAAGGGATTTTGCAGCACCTCATCAAAGCCCAGCTTGAGGGCTACCTTGTCATTGGATATCACGGAATAACCACTGTACAGCCAGGACATGGCCCCGGCAACTATTGGCCGATCGACAACATAGTCTCCGACAAAGTTGGGCTGAAGGGCTGCCCCCTTACGGGCCGAACGGACATAGCTACGCAGAGAACCCAGGGAGGCATGGAGGACATCAAGCTCATCCCCAGGACCGGGAGCACCTGTTCCTCTCTTCTTTTCAATCACAAGCGAGAGCATTACCCCCAGACGCTCAATGACCAGATGCTGAAAGAGCAGGTTCAAAAGCCACAGCAAGACAACGCTGCCCCCGAGGGTAATCATAAAAATAACAAGACTGCCCCGCCATGCCTCACGCAGTGAAGCAGAGACAGGAATTGCCACCGAGTCAATACCTGCGAGATCACCCGTCTGATAGCGAAACCCTCCCTTTGATCCATATCTGTCTAGCAAGGACTGCGGCGCATCTTCCACTTTACTGTGACAAGGAAGACAGTCCGTGCCTAAATAATCGGGAACCATGGAAATGAAATAGGCCTCTCCATTTTTTTTCACCACGCCCTGCCAGAAGGATCTTCCGGAATCCGCCTCAAACCAATCAAACATCTCCTCTTCAAAGGAGTCAGCCAGATTACGCGGATTATGGGGATTCAATGAGGCCCGGCGATAAATATAATTGGGCATGAAACCGGAGAAATGTTCCATGATCGTGGTGCTGATATAGGTGGTAGACATGGCCTCGATGATAAAGGTATCGGAACCGTGCAGTTCGTTCATCTTCGGCCGTAATTCCTCTTTCACATACGCACGGATGGCCTCCACCTCCTGGAGAATAACCTCGGACTTGGCCAGAGCCTCTGCCATAAGAAGTCGACGAGTGTTCCAAAAAGAAAGTGCAGAGAGCAGCAGACCGCCTCCGAGGAGAATGAGGGTAGACCACAGGAAAAAGCGCTGTTTCAGATTGGTAGTTGATATCTGTCCATGTCTCTCGTTAGTCATAGCCTCTCCGTCAAATGCCTCTGTACAGTCGTTTACCAAGTTCTAACGGCAAACCGGCAGAGCGAATAGCTTTAGCCGATTTTTCTATATCATAGGCAACCCGGTAAAATTCAAGTTCCTGCTTACGACTATCAAAGATAAGGTAGCAGGAGCGAGGGTCTTTGTCCCTTGGTTGACCGACACTGCCGCAGTTGATGATACGACGTCTGGTATCATCAACCCGGTAACGCATGGAACCGGATACTGCCTGCAAATCAATTGCCAGCAGGTGCCTTCTGGTGATTATCAGGGGGCGATGACTGTGACCGATGAAGAGGCGACGGCAACGGGTGGCCGCAAAACTTCGCAAGGCGTATTTCCGATCCAGCACATACCGCCAGCCTCTCGGATTATAGGGATTGGCATGGACAAAGGTCATATCCGCCAGATCAAGACGGTCCGGCAGGGTGGCCAGATAGTCCTTGTTTTCATCACTCAGCTGATCCATGGTCCAGAGAATCGCCTCCTTGGCAGCAGATGACATTCCGTAGGGTGAGGTCTTCCACGAGACAGCCACATCATGATTGCCGGCAAGACAGCGACAATTTTTCAAGCTGCGCAGCACTTCGATACATTCATTGGGATACGGTCCATAGCCCACCATATCTCCCAGACAGATGCTCCTGTGGACGTTGCGGCCCGCTGCATCGCGCAATATACATTGCAACGCCTCCAGATTCCCGTGGATATCTGAGAAGACCAGCAAACGCATTCACTCTCCCATCGTTGTTTGAGGATGTGGTTCTTTATTCTGCCTTTGCTGTATTAAGATGCAGAGATCCTGATCCAGATTAAAGGCGCGCAACAGGGGACCAAAGCAGGCCAGGTTCGGTTGGCTGACAGGGCAGGTCTGATCAACCAGAAAGGGAACCAGGGGCGGTGGCCCTTCAAGGTGAGCACGCAGAAAGAGAGAAACCTGGCCCAACTCTTTTTTGAATCTGCAGGAAAGCGGCAGTGATTCCTGGATATAGAGCTCCTGCAGCCCTGGATGATCAGTTGGACCAAGCGCTGCCATTCGACGAGCAATCTGTTGAAATTGCAGGTGGATGGGTTTGAGCAGCGAAATTATTGCATCCCATCCTCCTGAGGCTTCCAGGCTGGTCAGGAAACAGCCAAACAGGGAATGATCCTCATTGAGATTAATAGCGCGCTCAGGATAGAGGAGCATCTGGTAGATAAAATCTGTATGATGATGGAGATATTCATACCAGAGATCCACCAGAAAAATATCACAGGCAAGCACCTGCCCGACCGTCAATTGCTCGGCCTGAAAAGCCGACAGAGCGGTGGCTGGTGAAAAAGGCTGCTCTTCTGCGACCAGTAATGGGCATGGGTTCTGTTTTTCCAGACGACGCCGCACCGAAGCACTCCGCAGCAAGCCATCTTTTTTACGGGAAGCTCCCAGCACCAAGATCTCCGCATCCAGATCCGCACAGAGTTTCCTCAAGACCTCAACAACCTCTCCTCGAATCAGGCAAATACTGGGATCAAGACTGCAGCGGCGAAAAAGCTGCACGGCATGCTCCAACCTGACCATCAACTGCTCCCCCTCAACGGCGATACCATAACGCCTGACATGAGAGTCGCTCTCTTCTTCAACAACATGAACAAGAGTCACCTCGGCAGAACGAATCAGGGCCAGTTTTTTGACCTCTGCCAACACATTGTCACTCTGTGAAGAATCAATCAAGGCAGCAATGATCTGGGGTTGAGCACCTGAGAGAGTTGTCCTCTTTTCTTGTTTCCCTCTCAGCTGTACGGATTTTTTTGGAAACAAGTGCCGCCACAAAGGAGGCGGTCTGACATTGCTGCCTGCACCTGTAAGCGGAAGCTGTTGCCAGCATTCGAGATCGTTATGGAAATCTTCTACACTTGCATAACGATCATCCGCATGACGAGCAATGGCTCGGAGGATGACAGACTGGATCTGGGGTGGTATCTCAGGATTATAATAGCGGGGCGGGGTAGGATCATGATGCAGGCGACGGCGGGCAATATGGATGTTACCGGAACGCGGCCAAGGTAACTGGCCGGTAAGCATCTCATACAGCAGCATGCCCATGCTATAGATATCGCAACGGGGGTCTGCCCGTTCGCCAAGCAGTTGTTCCGGTGCAATATACCAGGGAGTTCCCTGGGGGTTTTTCAGATCACGGGCCAGGAGATCCGGCAGATGAAGACAACTGGCCAGACCAAAATCAATGATCTTGATACTGGCATCCTTGAGACAGAGAATATTTTCAGGTTTCAGGTCCAGATGAACAATGGATTGCTTATGCAGATAACTCACTCCCCTGCACAGTTGATCCATCAGGGACAGGGCAGCATTCAGCTCAAGCCTGCGTCCCTTACCGACCCTGGAACGCAGGTCCTGCCCGAGCACATGCTCCATGATGATGTACTGTCGGCTGCGTTCTCGATGGATAAAGCGTATGACAGCAGGATGCTCAAGCAGTCGGCCAACTCTCTCTTCATTCTGATAGTGATATAAGATTATAGGATGATTAAGAATATCCCCACATGGTATTTTAAGCACAACCTGTTGCCTGGAAAGTAGATCCTGAGCCAGAAAAAGAGTGGCCATAGCCCCCTGGTAGAGCTCGGAGCGTAAAATAAAAATATCGATGGAATCGCCAACAGCAGGCTGTTGAAAGGCGCTACAAGACAAAGAAAACATAGCCAACCACCAGTAGGACAATGACCAGAAGCTCCACGGCAGTGATCTTAGCGATCATCAAGCATATTTTTCGCTGAGACGGATCCATCTGCAGCATCATGCGGTTCATCAAAAGCCGGAAAAACAGAGTGAGCGGCGTCCGTTTCACATAGAGGCGAATATACTCTTTGATGGCTCGTATCCAAAGCAGGAGTGGATCACTGGCATCAATCATTCCAGCAGCCGAGGAGACTCTCACATGCAACCTATTATTATAACGAACGAAAACAATAGTTACATAAGCAGGTTTGAATAATTGAACAGACAAAAGTTCATCTTCTGCTCCATTATAAACGAACTGACCTGAAGCTGAAAACTCCTCTTCTGTCACATAATCTTTGAGGTTCGCCGAAAAATCCGTCCCATCCTGGTGAAAGTCGAAGATAAACCAGTTAGGATGGAGCCGGAGGAGACGATCATGGGGGAAAAAGAGTTGCAGGTCAAGGTTGGTCGGCAATTGCAGGCCAAGATCAACCTCTTGTGGGATAGTCGGTGTAAATACCGTCATGGGATGATGAGGAGCGGGCAGGGAAGCAGGGGATGAAGAATTTCATTTTTCATTCTCGCCCGTAATCCTTTTTCCGCATGGCTAAAGATGCCTTTACTCTTTTGATAAGGACCGATGGCAATCACGTCGCAGTGAAGCTTGTTGGCAACCCTTGTAATTGTCTCTGCAATGGAACCGGTTCGCTGGAGAAAAACCGCCTCTGATGCTGCCGGATAGGTGTCTCTGATCCGCTGCCACTCCTCTCCTATTTCTTCACTCACCTGCTCTTCAACATGATCAAGAAAGGCAGTATGGGTCTTACTGGAGTTGAGCCAGTCATCACCGGTCATCAAACGCCAATCTTCATCAAGTACTGTAAGCACGCTGACCTGAAGAGCGGAGTCTGCAGCTGACTGCCTAAAAACAAAGGCCTCTGCTTTCTGGGCACCTGCCGTACCATGGGTGCAGAGTAAAATATGTTTAAACATAAGAAATACTCACAAAAGACGCACTTTGGCCGGAGCCAAAAACACCATGGCCGATGCATAAGGCGGCCATGGCAGAATGGCACATAGTCGCTGATCGCCTGCAATATGAAGGAGGTACCCTATAGCCTAAAAATAGTCCTGAGGCCGACCCTACAAGCATCCCTCTACCGGGCCTCCCATCTGTGTCCGCCAGGAGTACTGCCATCAGACGCACACAAATGGGACGTGCCTACCTCCCTCACACCTCATACCTCATACCTCATACCGTATACCTACTTTATCACACCATCCACTTGGTGAACAGTAATACAAAAAAGGTGGTGATCAGGCAAAAAACAAGTGCAGTAATATCTTCATTGCGTTCACTGGAAAAAACAGACAAAGCACGTTCCTCAAGTTCATCGGTATTCGCACCTTCGGCGAGTTCCGAAGTCCCTTTGCCGGCATCACCGGTTTCAATGATTACTTTTTTTTCTTTCTCATCACTCATAATGAACTCCCTGCTCGGATATTAAAAAGTTCTCATTTTGCAAAGCTAATTCAAGACAACATCTTTGACCAACCAGAGGACAACAAAGAAAGAAAGAGCTGCCTTGGTGATTCCTGCAATAACTCCCATGACGATTGGCCAGCCGCCTGCCTGGGTAATCGCCTTTTTGGTTATCTGCATGCCCAGTCCGATCAGGCCGAAGGCAAAAAACCAAATCATGAAGTCGGTCAGAGTAACGATGGTTTTTGATTTTTTATGCACCTGCTTGATTGCATGCTTGATTGCTCCCTTGACATCGCTGGACAGTGTCAATTCTTTCGCTTTAGCAGCTGCCAACACGCCTTCCAGCTCAGTCATACGAGCACGACCGACCTTATCAAACGCCTTTTTGTCATTTCGCTCAGCATAGTTACCGGCAATCTGGCGCTGCTCTATCAGATTTTTAACAGCAGCCAGTTGCTCAGGAGTCAAGGCAGAGAATTCTCCAGCTGCCATGGCCTTACTCAGAGTTACCCACTCTTCATTGGTGACTTGGGTACGGTCGTTATAAGATACATCGATATACTTGCCCTTGTAATGACTGGGCGGTGAAAACATACCAGCGGATGACATGCCGAAAAGCAGCAAAAAGCCGAGGATAAAAATCGGGAACTTATCAATGACCACAGACTTAAAACTGAGCTTATGCCCGGATTCCTTACCGAACCAGGTTGCCAGAACCAAGACAATGATCGGCAGGAAGAGGACACGGGTAATATTAAAAATTTCTGCAACTTTCAGGGTTTTGATATCTACGGCATTAAAGGCAAGCGCGGCTGCCGCCACTTGCGCGGAATTGAGGATACCGGTCCCGGCCCAGGCCCCGAACTGGACAGGATTCATACCCGCCATATGACCAATGGTAGGAAAGACAAACATACAGATGATACCAAAGGAAAGGATTGTCCCAATGGTGTAGGCCATTTCCGCACTCTTGGCCTTTACCACGGGTGCCACTGCAACAGTAGCTGAAACACCACAGACTCCCATGCCTGCAGAAAGGACTCCGGTCATCGACTTAGGTTGTTTAAAAAGATTTCCCAGCCAGAGCACCAGGAAAACAGTGCCGAGAACAAAAAAACCAACTAACCAGACGGAATAGACACCGAGCTTAGCCAGTTCAGCAAAAGAGTAACGAGCACCAAGCATGATAACTCCCATCTTCAGGACAAAACGGGCACACTTGACTCCGGCTTCAGCAAATTTTGGAATTCCCCAGGTGTTGGTCAACAGCACGCCGGCCAGAATTCCCAGAACAACATAGTTAAGATTAAGGACCTTATAGATGCCAAATCCCAATAACGGCTGCAGCGCTTCACTCATGATTTCGACCAGTGGTTCCAGATACCAGCGGATTGCCATGGCCATAACCAGGATCAAAACGATTCCGCCAAGCGGTTGCAGAAAAAACCTATCAATAATAGAATTGCCAGGCTCCTTGACCGAGTTGACCAGGGCACCAGCAATGGCAATACCTCCAACAATTAAGGTTAAGGTCATCTGTAGATCCATAGATTTATGGGTCTGTAGATATTTCATCATCGGCAACAGGATTCCTGTCTGAACAATGAGTCCATAAACAATTAAAAGCCCGCCCATGAGCAGGACAGGTACATGGTCTTTTACTCGTGACATAGAGAGCCCCCCAACTAGTTTATCTTACTGTTTTCACTTCACTCTTGGCCTGTCATCCCCCTCCATTTTCGTTGTTTGTGAAAGAGCTCCGCTGCCACCTTAATTTGTGATCATACGTGGCACAAAATAGCTACAGAGGAGACTCAAAAGGAAGTAGCAGGCCGCAAATCCTGCTACACTAAAAACAATGCAGGCACCAGCCTGCAGTGGGCTAATGACCCCACTATGGATAAATTGAATGAGCGGAGTAAAGACATCAGAAAAAGCCATCAGGGCAACGCTTCCAATCAGGCCAAGCAAGACTCCCATGGGGGCAATAAGCGTTCGCTTCATTACAGACTCCGGAATAAGGTTTATATGTGGTAGGTATTTTCCATAAACAAGCAAATACCGTTCCTGACTGAAACAAAAACCCCCTGTACCAGTAACCTGTTGACACGAAAACACTATCCAATTTTGACCCCCGAAAACCCATCGATATGGCCGCGACAAAGTGCCTCCGCGAGTTTGCACATGCATACATAAAGTGTATACTTGTGAATGCACTGCAACTGATTGGGAAACAATGTTATGGAGTTTCTTTTATGAAAGATATTATCCGGGACCTTGCCAACAAAGATCAACACAACCTCAAAATACGGTTTCAGGTTGGTTTAGGGGTCATCCTCTTCTGCTTCTGCCTCTTCACAGCGACCATTATCTATCATTTTCAAAAAAATCTATTGGAAGAAGAGGCCCTCAGACAGACCGAACTGGTCATGGCCGGTCTGGAGTCGACCCGAGAGTATATCCGAGAGGTACTACGGCCACGCATGTATGAAGAATTTGGCGATGACCACTTTGTTATCGAAGCGATGTCAACCTCTTATATCACTCGAATCATCATGGATCGCTTCAAAGAAAAAGTTCCCTCCTTCAAGTACCGACGCGTGGCCCTCGGTGCCAGGAATCCAGGTTTTGAGGCAAACGTGGAGGAACAAAAAATGATAGACTATTTTCGGAGAAATCCCCATTCAGACGAATGGCACGGCATGACACAGGTTGCCTCTGTCCCCTATTACACCCTGTATCGTCCAGTGACTTTCACGGACTCCTGCCTGCACTGCCATGGAAGTCCTGATGAAGCGCCAGCCACCATCAGTGAATCATATGGACAGACTCAAGGTTTCTATCGACAGGCAAATGAGATCGCAGGCCTTTTTTCCATCTCCATCCCCCTGGAAGTAAGCCTTGCTCAAATCAGGCAGACCTCTTTTCGAATGTTCGGCATAGTCCTGATCCTGGCCCTGCTCCTCTATGGCACGATCTGGCTCTTTTTTCATCAACTGATCATCACTAACCTACGCGACCTGGTGACCTTATTTCGTACCAGTATGGATGACAGCGGCGCAACACCATTACCGAAAGAATTCAAAGGGCACAGAGAAGAACTCGAAGAGCTGTTTCACAGTGCCAGAACCCTGATAAGGAAACTCCAAGATAACCGCTCACAACTTGTCGGCTATGCCGACAACCTGGAAGTCATGGTCGCTGAACGGACAGAAGCACTGAAACGCTCAGAAAACCAGCTCCAGGCCCAGGTGAAGAAAAGAAACAGAGAACTGACACTCCACACAACGCTGACTAGCCTTATCACCCGAACAGACACCCTGCAGACCATCCTCCACCAGGTGCTCAACGAAGTTCTCCAGGTTATTCCGGCAAACGGAGGAGGAATTTATCTCTATAATGACAAAATTGATGGTTTTGTTCTTCAATGTTCAAAGCAAGCCCCTATGCTCTCCGACGCTATTGAACCTGAGTTCACCTGCACAACCAAGCTTTGTGGCCCCCTTCCGAATGCACATAAAAGCAGTTGCAGTCACCTGAAGCTCTCCGTCTCAGAAAATGATACCAACCTCAATATCCGCATCCCCCTTTGCTGTCGCAACCAGCTGCAGGGCATAATGGTTCTGACCGAACTCCCCGTTGAAGGTGTAAACGAGGCCTTACAGGATCTCCTTCTCTCAATCGGTCAGCAAATCGGCATGACCATTGAGAGTCTGGAGAATATGCAAAATTTGCGGCAGAGTACCGAACTTCTCCAGTCCGTTTTTGATGGCATCAGTGACCCCCTTATTCTCCTGGCTCCGGACGGCACCTTGAAAATGGTCAATCAGGCCTTTCTGCTGCGCAATAATCTTCATATCGATGAGGCTCTGGGGCTAACAGTCGATATGCTTTCCCTGCCCCATCAATGTCTTTTCAGCAGCCGGGTACGAGAAGTTGACCTCTCGGCAAAAAAGCCACACACAGAAGAGATCCAACTGGATAACGGTTCAATTTTTGATGTCTACTTCTATCCAATTCTCAACAATGACGATTCTGTTCGTGCCATTATCGGTTTTGCTAAAGATGTCACCACGCTAAAAGAAACAGAGCGTCGGATCCAACAGACCGAAAGACTTGTTGCCGTCGGCCAGTTGGCTGCCGGAGTGGCCCATGAAATCAACAACCCCCTGGGCGTCATTCTCTGTTACACAGACATTATCAAAGAAAACAACAGAGACAATGAAGAGATCATTGCAGACATCACGACCATTGAACGCCATGCAGAAAACTGTCGCCGTATTGTCGCAGACCTGCTTGATTTTTCCCGGAGTAGAGACTCCCGAATAGACAAGCAGGAGGCATCGATCAATGATACCATCGAAGATGTCCTCACCATGGTTCGCCAACAGTTTCTGAAGAAACAAATCAACCTGGTCTGCGACTTGGACAAGACGCTCCCGACTTGTTTCATGGATAGCCGACGCATGCAACAGGTCTTTCTCAACCTGATCATGAATGCAGAACAGGCAATTGAACACAGCGGAAATATCTTCATCAGCACCAGAACAGAGAACAGCACTATTATCATAGAGATCAAGGATGACGGACCGGGAATCGGGAAAGAGATAATCAACAAAATTTTCGATCCCTTTTTCAGTACCAAAGAGCAGGGACAGGGAACAGGACTAGGACTCTCAGTCAGCTACGGCATTGTTCGTGAGCATGATGGAACAATCAAGGTTCAATCCACTCCAGGAAATGGAGTACGATTTACTGTTACCCTGCCTGTAAGCACAGGAGAACGTACCCGATGACTGACACCCATTTGCCTCTCCCCCAACTTCTTCTTGTTGACGACGAACCGGACCTCCTCACCGGCCTGAAAAGAAGCTTTTCAAAACGACTTCCACACCTGACAGTATTGACATCTGCCAGCGGTCGAGAAGCACTGGATATAGTGACAAAAGAGGATATTTCCCTGGTGTTAATGGATATTATGATGGGGGAAATGAATGGACTGGAGGTCCTAGACCGCATCCACAACATAAACCCGGAACTGACCGTTATCATAATGACCGGCTATGGAACAATAGAGCTGGCTGTGGATGCCATTCGCCGTGGGGCATGGGATTTTGTGACCAAACCCCTGGAACTCGATAGCCTGACCAGAACACTGACAAAAGGTCTGGAACGCAGCCACCTGCTCAATGAAAATAAAAAATTACGCAGTAGGATAGGTTCAGGAGAACCCGTCACTGACTTTGTCGGTCAGAGTCCAGCCATGCAGCGACTTTACAGGACCATCCAGACATCAGCAAACAGCGAGTATACTGTTTTAATCCGTGGAGCTTCCGGAACAGGCAAAGAACTCTGCGCCAAGGCTGTCCATGCCTTGAGCAAACGATCACGAAAACCCTTTACCATGGTCAACTGCCCGGCGATTCCGGAACACCTGTTGGAGTCAGAGCTGTTTGGCTACCGTAAAGGGGCCTTTACCGGAGCAGTCAGGGACCATGCCGGACTGTTCTTCCAGGCGAATGGCGGCACCATCTGTTTAGATGAAATCGGGGATATCCCAGTCAACGTACAGACAAAGTTGCTCAGGGTGCTGCAGGAGCAGGAGATAAAACAACTTGGGGCAGACACCTCAAGTAAAATTGATGTCCGCATTATTGCCTCAACCAATGCTGATCTGGAGAGTAAAATTAATGAAGGCAAATTCAGGGAAGATCTTTTTTATCGCTTAGAGGTCCTCACCCTGCGTATGCCCTCTCTTTTCGAGATCAGAGAAGATATTCCTCTGCTGGCCAACCACTTTCTTAAAAAGGCCCGCAAGGAATTAAACAGCAGCAAAAAAGGATTCTCTAAGAGGGCACTTGAGACACTTTGCAAGCACACTTGGCCAGGCAACATCAGAGAACTGCAGAATGTTATCCGCCGTGCCGTTCTGTTCTGCCCTGATCCTGTCATTGATAGCCAGCACCTCATGATAGAATCATCAGTACCGAATCCTGGTATCGGTTTAAGACAGGAGACAGATGCGGAGATTCTCCCCTATAAGGAAGCAAAAAACAATTGTCTTGATTCCTTTACTCGCCAGTATATCTCTACACTACTCAGAAAGAGCAATGGCAATGTCTCACTGGCAGCACGGTTGTCACACCTCAGCAGGGCCGCCCTGCAGAAAATAATGCACCGGCATACCATTGATGGGAATCAATTCAGAGAACAACCAATATCTCTCCAGAAATGAGATGTTGCCTTTAAAATCAAGGTATGTGAAAGATTTCACCACAGGTATCTACGAGAGACTCTGATGATAAAATCTCTCACATACCAAATGACCTGGACAAAAAGGTCCTTCCCGGATGAGCGATAGCTATACGATCAAGTTGTGGTAGCAGCTGGACAGGAAGAACAGCTGTCTGCAGATTTGCAGGGAGGAGGAGACGTACTGGCCGCATTACCTGCTGCCACTTTGCTCGAAGAATAGCCGTCTGCATACCAACCACCACCCTTGAGCTGAAAAGAACTCCTGGACATTATTTTTTTAACAGCGCCCTCACATTCAGGACACTTGGACAAGGGGTCATCAGCCATTCGTTGCTGCACCTCAAACACAGTTTCACATTCTAGACACTCATACTCGTAAACAGGCATTTTTCACTCCATCACATTTACAGATACGTCTTAATTAAATATAACTCTTCAGCAGCATTCCATATTCGTCCATTGAGTTCTTTTCGAACAGCACTCGCATGCTTCGAAGTCCTGACTGAACGGATATACACCACTGCTAACCAGTTACAGAGCCGTTTTTTTTTTGCCAACTACTGGTCATTACCTGACTCGTTACCTTAAAACCATCTACCGATTCCAGTCAACAGACAGAAACGCCCTGTCTGGGGTAACACACTGGCATCAGAAACACCCTTAATGTAATGCTCAAGATTCGGTCTGTCAACTCCCTCTTCACTCCTGACAAACCGGGTAAAGACAGATTTACTTCACAAGAAATCGGCAGTCATCACTTGACTTTTATTCCTGTCTGTATACTATCCTCTTTATACCCCTATTGATCATTTGAAAAAAATATAAATCCTCAGGAGAATATAATGACAAAATCACTGGTTGAAATGGCGGCAGAAATCGTTCAAGCCCAGGGAAATTCAACAAGCTTAACAATAGAAGAAATGCAGGCAGCATTACAGGAAACTTTTTCTACCCTGCAAAACCTGCAAAAAATGGAATCAGGTGAATCAAGCAGTGAAGAAGAAAACAAGAAGCCTTTCATTTCGCCTGACAAGTCAATTTTAAAGAACAAGATCATCTGCCTGGAATGTGGTGAAGAATTTAAAATGCTCTCACCAAAACATCTCCGTTCCCATGAACTTACAGGACGAGAATACAGAATCAAATATGGTTTTTCTCTACGCCAGCCTCTTTGCGCAAAAGCACTTTCAGAAAAAAGAAAAGAATCAGGAAAAGCACGCGGTATTCCCGATGCCCTGAAAAAATCTATTGAGGCCCGCAAAAAAGCCAATGCTGCCCCCAAGAAAACACCGAGAAAAAGAGCGGTGAAAAAATAACCATCTCTATTCCCAGTTATCTGTTCACTCGTCCAGATAACTGGGAAAGCTGCATCGACCCTTTACCATCCTTCAACAGCGGACGCGACCTCTTTTTTCTGACAAGAAGACATCAGGACCTTGCCCCTCTGTCCCTTTTAATAACCCCCCTCTCATGATTGGAATTTTTGATTCAGGTATCGGCGGCATGACAGTGGCCCGCGCCATAGAACAGCTCCTGCCTGAATACTCACTTGTCTACTACGGTGACATTGCCAGGACTCCCTATGGTCCCAAAAGCCCCAAGACCATTACCGACTATTCCATCCGCAACACGGAATTTCTCCTGGGAAAAGGAGCCGAGCTGATCATCATTGCCTGCAATACCGCCTCCTCAGTTGCCACCCTGGCCCTGCGAGAACGCTTTCAGGTTCCCATCATTGAAGTGGTTACCCCTGCAGCCAGCCGAGCCATTTCGAGCAGCAAGAACGGGAGGATCGGTGTCATCGGCACCAAGGCCACAGTGAAAAGCGGTATCTATCAGAGGACCATCACGGCAGAACGTCCTGGCTTCAAGGTTTACTCAGAACCCTGTCCCCTATTAGTCCCCCTGGTGGAAGAGAACTGGCTGAACAAACGGGAAACAAAAATGATTCTACGCCGCTACCTCCATCCGTTAAAAGACAAACAGATAGACACCCTGGTTCTTGGCTGTACCCATTACCCCCTGCTTAAAGAATTGATCCAACACCGTATTGGAAAGCAAGTCACCCTCATTGATTCCTCCATTGAAACAGCCCAATACGTCAAAGAATTCCTCTTGCACAACCCAACTCTTATTTCCAGACAGGGACAAGAGGAGGTGAAGCACAGCTATTATGTTTCCGACTGTACCGAAACGGCCATGAAGGTGGCTCAACGGATCTTTTCCCGCCCTATGGAGCTGACACTGGCATGAAAACAATTCAGACAACAACACACCGCAACTGCTTCTTTTTTTTCCTGTTCCTCCTTCTCAGCACTACTCCGTTTGTTGCACGAGCATTCGAGTCGCCACAGGACACGGCCAACAGGCTGCAAATGCGCTACGATGGAATCCATTCTCTCAGCTTTGATTTTATCCAGGATACCAGGGGACAGCTCAGTGGTCGGCCCAAGAAAGGACGCGGCCAGGCATTTTTCGTCAAGAGCAGCAAGCATGATACCAAGGCAAAGCAGGCGGGCAGGATGCGCTGGAACTACTCAGATCCTGACCTGCAGGTCCTGGTCAGCGACGGAGAAACCTTTTCCATGTATTTTGCAACCCTGAAGCAGATGATTGTCAGTTCCGCTGAATCTCTAAAACAGGATCTTACCTACTCTTTTTTCACAGGATCAGGGAACCTGCTTCAGGACTTCAACATCCTGGCATCAGAAGAGGATTTAAATGATGTCCAAGAGGCCCAAGAGCAGTCAGCAATTGTCAAACTGACCCCCAAATCAAGCCAGTCTCAAGTGGCCTCCATCCAGCTCTGGATCACAGACGACTCCCTGATTCGGCGCATAGAAATCCTTGATCATTTCGACACCCTGACCGTCCTCAACTTCAGCAATATCAAGGTCAACACCCTTTCTCCTGACGATACCGCCCTGATGCAACATCTTTTCTCCTTCACCCCGCCTGAAGGAACGGAAATAATTCATCAATAGCTAACCAAAAATCAGAAAGACAAAGAGGAAATCACTCCACCTCAATTCCGTTCTTTTCGTATTTTTTTATTTTTCGCCAGAGAGAAACTCTGTCGATACCTATGATCTTGGCAGCCTTAGTCCTGTTGCCGTCAACGCTTTTAAGGACTGAGAGGATATATTCACACTCGTTTTCTTCCAGGCTCTTGCTTGGATTGACTGGCTGGAGACCTTGGGGGTGATAATGCCGGCTATGACTGAGATCCGACGGAAGGTGCTGCGTTTGTATTTCTGTGCTGTCACAAAGGGCCAGGGAGCGTTCAATGATGTTTTCAAGCTCCCGTGCATTACCTGGGTAATCATAATCCTGTAACCGTTGGATTGCCTCGTGAGAAATACTTTTGCTTCGTCCATTCGGCAGAGAATATTTTGCCAGAAAGTAGTTCACCAGTAATGGGATATCGTCTTTTCTGTCCCGCAGTGGCGGGATATGCAGGTTGACGACATTGAGTCGGTAATAGAGATCCTGGCGAAATGTCCCTTTTTGCACTTCTTCTTTGAGATCCCTGTTCGTTGCGGCCAGCAAACGAACATCTATCGGTATCTCTTTGGTTCCTCCTACTCTGATAATTTTTTTCTCCTGCAAAACCCGTAACAGCTTGACCTGCATGGTGAGGGGCATTTCGCCTATTTCGTCCAAAAGGACGACACCGCCATTTGCCGATTCAAGGAGCCCATTACGCAATCCGCCGGCATCAGTGTAGGCATCCTTTTCATGGCCAAACAATTCGTTGGCCATCAAGTCTTCTGTCATGGCCCCGCAGTTGATAGGGAGGAAACGTTTGTCGGCCCTGGGACTCAGTTCATACATTGTCCTGGCCACCAATTCCTTACCCGTTCCAGTTTCACCGCTGATGAGGATATTACATTCCAACTGAGCGAAATGGGCGATGGAATCCTTGAGTTCGAGTATTGCCGGGTTCTGACCAATGAACTGGGTCGTCCCCTGCTGTGCTTTAATACGCTGTTTAAGCCTACGGATCTCCCGCAGCAACATTGTTTTTTCAGTTGCCCTCAGGACCAGGGTGTGAAGTTCCTTGAGCTTGATTGGTTTGGGGAGATAATAGAATGCCCCCTGGGCCATGGCATCTACAGCAGAGTTTACCGTTGCATAGCCGGTGACAATAATCACCTCAATCTCGGGATGGAGCTCTTTGGCAGCCTTCATCACCTGAACGCCACCAACATCACCCATTTTCAAATCCGTTATTACCAGATCAAAATGGGATTGACTCAGCAAGTCCATTGCCTCATTACCACTTAGCGCAGTTGTTACCTGAAACCCCTGCCGTTCTAGGAAGAGGCCAACATTCTGGACATTTATCACCTCGTCATCAACCAGCAGAATTGCAATATTACTGATGTCAGTCATTATGGTACCCCCCTGTTTCACTCTTATCCAAGAAATCCTCTTCTTCGGGCTTTGAATAAAGTGGCAGAGTGATGATAACCCGGGTTCCCTTCCCTTTTTCAGACTCTACTCGGATTGACCCATTTTGTTTTTTTATAATACCATAGACAACTGCCAGCCCCAGACCAGTGCCATTTTCAGCAGTTTTGGTGGTAAAAAAGGGATCAAAGATTTTCGGCAGGGACTCTTTGTCAATTCCCGTGCCCGTATCAGCGACAATAATGATAGCATTTTTTTTCTTTGCATCCATTTCTGCACCGATAACGACCGCACCGGGCGGTTCGGGAATAGCCTGAATTGCATTAATCGTCAAATTCAACAAGGCTTCGATCATTTTCTGGACATCGATGAAGAGGATTATATCCTCAGGAATATCGGTATCCATAATAATACCAGACGGGACTTCGCTGGCAACAAGCTGTTGGACCCTATCAACAACTTTCAGCAGCGGATAGGGTTGGAGAGAAAAGGTCTGGGCCCTGGAGAATTCCAGCAGGCCACGAACAATTTCTCCGGCACGATGTGTTTCCTGCTTAATGGTTTCCAGCATCCTAGCGACTAAGGGGTTCTGCTCGGCATCTATTTCGGCAAGGGCCAACTGGCAGGATGTTGAAATGTTGTTAAGGGGATTATTAATCTGGTGGGCTGTTCCCGAGGCCAGGGTGCCAATCGATGACAGTTTCTTTACCTGAAAGAGCTGTTCCTGTTGTTCTTCCAGATCAGTAACCATTTTATTAAACGCCCGAAGTACACTGCGAACCTCACCTCTTTGTTCGTCTACCAGCAACCGGGTAAAGGTTCCATTGGCAACGTCTCTCGCGGCGCTCTCGACCCTTTTCAGGGGCTTGATAATCGAGTTATAAAGAAGGGTGATGGTGAAGACTGAGAGGAGAACAAGAAAGAGGAATGTTTTTACAAGCTGATTTTTCAATACAGCTATAAATTTGGTCATTTTATCCTGTTCAAAGAGAACCAGGTCGTGGGAGATACTGACAATGTCCTGCCCCAGACGACGTACTTTTTCCCGTGATGGGCAGACAGCGACCTCATTTTCAGGAATACAATGTTGTTTATAATCCCGAAAAGCAACCTCATAAACCGCCAGTTTGAATAGAAAGTTCTCCAGGTGGGTCGGATGGGACATAATCTTCAACTCGCCAATTACCTGAGGAACAGTTTCCTGCGCATCATTAATATATTCAAGAACTTTATCAAAATCCTCATCAGCATGGCGAATGATAAAGTTTTTTTCATAACGTCGTATCTCAAGACTGATATTGCTGAGGCTGCCAGCATGCATCAACAAGATAACCTCATCGTTAAACATCTCAAAATCTCGTAAATAAATCACTCCAACAGCAATATAAAAAAACAGATGCAGACAAAAACAGCCGGTCATCTTCTGGCGTAGATTTAAGGAAAACATAAGGTCTCTCTCCCATCCTGATCGGCCCCAACAATGGATTCTGATAAGAACATATGAGTGTTGTCTTCTCTTCTCGTACAAAAATATCGATTCATCGGTCACCAAAGCAGGAAAGAAATAATTGAGCGTCTATTCTCCATAAGAAGCAAATTTGAGGCCAACTGAAAAATAAAACAGGATCGACTTTATCCTTCCGTCTCTGCAAGAGAGGGAAGAGCTTTGTTTCTCAAAACCCCTCTCTACCCCCTCAGGGCATACTGTTGCATATTAACAACGCTGTTACAATACGCAACGTTGTTAATATGCAACAGTATGCCCTGGGGAAATGATTATGGTCCTTTTATTTTATTCATTTCTCGATCAATCCCCCCCCCTAAAACAATCTCTCTTCTTCTTCCACCAAAGTGTTACACCCTGCAACAACCGGTGTTGTCTCTCAAACTTCTCGCATTTTTCTCGTCCAGCAAACAAGACCACCAAACCCATTTCTCAGCTTTCATCTGCTTTAGGAAAAAACGGCATACAGGTTGCAATTTAGAATAAAATTCACTCGCAATCAAACAGCTTAGCAAAAACACAACCTACATTACGAGTCTAGAATTACACAATATTTGGATATTTTTTTTAAGGAGGAAAAAATGGAAGAGGAAAGAAGAAAAAAGAAAATGGGCGGGGATATCCACCCCACCCCCATACCGGGTTTTCAGAACGCTACCGGTCCACCACCCCTCTCATAAAAAACTGAACAGTGTTGCCCTTACATATAAGGTGACGCCCTATGGTCACCACAACTCAGAATAGAAAAGGATAATAAGGAAAAAATGACGTTACCAATAGTTTTAGTCATGGCCGTTCTCGGCCTGGCAGTTCTACTCTTTATTTTTGAATGGGTGCGTGTCGATGTCGTCGGCATCATTATGATGATCATTCTCCCCCTGCTGGGACTGGTTACTCCCAAAGAGGCCATCAGCGGGCTTTCAAGTAATGCTGTTGTCTCAATTATTGCTGTTATCATTATCGGTGCAGGCCTGGATAAGACCGGAGCCATGAATCACCTGGCCAGAATCATACTCAAGTTTGCCGGCAAGAGTGAAAACAGGATCATGGTTCTCATCTCCGGTACAGTGGCCTTTATCTCAAGTTTTATGCAAAATATCGGTGCTGCCGCCCTGTTCTTGCCTGTTACCAAGCGGATCTGTCGCCAGACCAATATCCCGGTTTCCCGAATTCTCATGCCCATGGGCTTCTGTGCTATTATCGGTGGCTGTATCACCCTGATCGGATCAAGCCCGCTTATTCTGCTCAATGATGTGATGAAAATTTCTGCCCCGGAAATCGAGCCATTTGGCCTGTTTTCTGTCACTCCAGTGGGGATGTCGCTGATTATTGCCGCCCTCATCTATTTCGTTCTCTTGGGCCGTTTTATTCTTCCTGCCGGACAGGGTGAGACAACGGGCAGCGGACCGATGTCGCAGGAACTTGCAAGAACATACCACGACATAGGAAATCTTTTTGAAATCCAAGTACCTGAGTCATTCAAGGGACCAAAAACTCTCGAAGAATTGGAGATCAGACCTATCTTCTTCACCACAATTCTCGCTATAGCCAGCAAGGGGGGAATACCTGTAACTTCCCCTGACTATTCCGATACCATTGAGGGAGGAGATACAATTGCTGTAGAAGGACCACCTGACCTGGTTGCCAAAATGGCCCAATCCTTTGGCTGGCAGATCAAAGAGGATCTGGAGGTGTTTGCCGAAAGTCTCTCGCCGAACAATGCCGGTATCATGGAGACCATTATCACACCCCGTTCTGAACTGGTAGGCCATACCCTGCGCTCCTTTTCCTTCAGGAAAAAAAATGGCGTAATGCCACTGGCGGTGTTCCGAGACAACAAGACTTTTGTCGGCGACATCTCAACAATGGTCCTGCAGGCTGGTGATGCCATGCTGCTCCAGGGTCCATGGGAACGATTTCATTATCTCAAAGAAAGGACTGATCTTGTTTTTACCGAAGAAGTGCAGGGAGAAATTCTCCGCACGGACAAGGTCAAATTTGCCGTGGGCAGTCTGATACTTGCTCTGGTGATGACCATTGGCTTTCACGTCCAGCTTTCCATTGCCCTGCTCACAGGAGCTCTGGCCATGATCCTGACCAAGGTCCTCTCCATTGATGAGGCCTATGACTCTGTTGACTGGATGACCGTTTTTCTTCTGGGTGGCCTTATTCCCCTGGGCATCGCCTTTGAAAAAACTGGGGCGGCCAAACTCATTGCGGAAACGATCATGGGCATGATGGGCGATGTTTCGCCGCTCATTCTCCTCACCGTAATCGGTATTCTGACCTCGTTTTTCACCCTGGTGGCCTCCAATGTCGGAGCGACGGTACTGATGGTTCCCCTGGCCATGAATATGGCTGCTAGCGCCGGAGCAGATCCCCGTATAGCTGCCTTGGTGGTAGCGGTTGCCTGCTCCAATACCTTTATCCTGCCCACCCATCAGGTTAATGCCCTGATTATGCGGCCAGGCGGATACAAGACAAAAGATTACTTCAAGGCCGGTGCAGGAATGACCATCCTCTATCTCGTGGTGATGATGGCCTCCATAGTGTTATTTTACGGTGTTACTGGCTGATCATGAAGAGCTGTTTGGCTGACAATCTTGGAACAGCTCTTTTTTTTGCCTTGCCCGTAATCTCTTTTGCTTCATTCTCTAATTTTACCTATAAGGATATCTGCAATGAAAATCTTTCTATTGCTCTGCATCGCCCTACTTGGCGGTGCAGGCCAGGCTGCCGCTGCTGCACATGGTGGGGGGGAAACAGCTGTGAGCCTGACCGCCACTTCGCTCGGATATGCGTCTCTGGCTATTTTTGTTCTCGCCTATCTCCTTGTTATCTTTGAGGAGAAAACCCACCTGCGCAAGAGCAAGCCGGTGATTCTGGCCGCAGGAATTATCTGGATACTCCTTGCCCTTACCTACCGTACGGCCGGTATTCCACCTGAAGAGGCACATAATGCTATTATTCATAACCTTACCGAGTATGCTGAGTTGTTACTCTTCCTTCTCGTAGCTATGACTTATATCAACTCCATGGAAGAGCGTAATGTCTTCCAGGCCCTGCGCTCTTCGCTGGTTTCCAGGGGATTTTCTCTGCGCATCATCTTCTGGCTAACCGGATTTCTTGCCTTTATCATTTCTCCGGTTGCCGACAACCTGACCACGGCACTGCTCATGGGTGCTGTCGTTATGGCAGTGGCTAAGGATAATAAAAAGTTTATCGCCCTGGCCTGTATCAATATTGTCATCGGTGCCAATGCAGGCGGGGCCTTCTCACCTTTTGGCGATATTACCACCCTCATGGTCTGGCAGAAAGGACAGGCTTCCTTTGGCCAGTTTTTCTACCTCTTTTTTCCCTCCTTACTCAACTGGGTTATTCCAGCAGCCATCATGAGCATCTTTGTCTCAAAAGAGGTACCTGAGGCCCTGGATGAAAAGGTGATGATGAAATTCGGCGCCATGCGAATCATGTTTCTTTTTTTCATGACCATTGTTACTGCAGTTTCCTTTCACAACTTTCTTGACCTGCCTCCGGCGGCAGGTATGATGCTGGGTCTTTCCTATCTGGGCTTTTTCTCCTATTACATCAAAATAAGAGAGAAACGCGCCCTTGAATATGATAAACCCTTGGGAATAGTCTGCAGTATTCAAGATGACCCCTTTGATATTTTCAAAAAAGTGGCCCGGGCCGAGTGGGATACACTCCTCTTTTTCTACGGAGTTATTCTCTGTGTCGGCGGCCTTTCCCAGTTTGGCTACCTTGCCCTGGTTTCTCACCAGATGTATGATGGCCTGGGTGCCACCTATGCCAATATCCTGGTTGGAGTCCTGTCAGCAATTGTTGACAATATTCCGGTCATGTTTGCTGTATTGACCATGGATCCTGCAATGCCTGTCGGCCAGTGGCTGCTGGTCACCCTGACTGCGGGCGTTGGCGGCAGTCTGCTTTCCATTGGCTCTGCTGCCGGTGTGGCACTCATGGGAACCGCGCGCGGAAACTATACCTTTGGGGCCCATTTAAAATGGACCCCCATTGTAGCTCTGGGATATGGAGCCAGTATCTACTGTCATTTATTTATTAACAGTCGTCTGTTTTAAAGGAATAGCAGAGAAGATACGAAAGAGAAATACCTGGGCAACTCCGTTATTTTTTTTGTACCTGTCGGGGAGTGATCTTTTTTTAAATCACTCCCCGACAGGTACAACTTTTACCCTCAACTGATAGACAACCATGCATTTTTTCTCCAAAAAGACACCAGAAACAAAGACACCCGGATCTGAGGAACCAGCCAACTCACGGCAGATTGATGATCTCAAAAGCAGGACGGCTGTGACTGACCTCCCACCCTATGTTGCGCACCAGATAGGCATCGAGTTGGACCGTCTTGACAAAACCGACCCCATTACAGCTGAATTCTCAATAGGTGTAAACTATATTGAATTACTGCTCTCGCTGCCCTGGTTTAAGGAAACCAGAGACAATCTTGATCTCAAGCGAGCCGAATCCATCATGGCCTCACACCATTACGGACTTGAAGCAGTAAAGACGCGAATACTGGAATACCTTGCCGCCAAGACCCTGAAGCATAAGCAAAAATCAAGAATACTGATCGTTGATGACGAGGAGATTGCCCGCAATAATCTTCAACTCTACTTCAAAAATTTTGGCCATAGAGTGCAGGTAGCGACTAACGGAGTTGACGCCCTGCAACAGATCGAACAGAGTGATCATTTTGATATAATGATCACCGATCTGAAAATGGATAAGATGGATGGCCTCACCCTTATCGAAAAGATCGCCAAAGTGTCTCCGGAGACCGATGTGATCATGGTTACCGGCTACGCAACAGTGGCCAATGCTGTGGATGCCATGCGCAAGGGGGCAACCCATTATTTGTCAAAACCGATTCACCTGGACGAGCTGAAAGAGACCGTGGATGAAATTCTGCACAGGCAGAAAAAGCTACAGATCAGTCAGGGCCCCGTCCTCTGCTTGTCCGGCCCACCGGGTACTGGAAAAACCTCCATAGGACAGTCTGTGGCCACCTCCCTTGGTCGGGAGTTTATTCGTCTATCCATGGCGGGTCTCCGTGATGAGGCTGAAATCCGAGGTCATCGAAGAACCTATGTCGGTGCCATGCCTGGCCGCATCATGAGCGAAATCAAACGGGTCGGAGTCACAAATCCCTGCTTTATGCTTGATGAAATTGACAAGATCGGCCAGGATTTCCATGGAGACCCCGCTTCACTCCTCCTTGAGGTTCTTGATCCCGAACAGAACGGCAAATTTATCGATCATTATCTTGATATCCCCTTTGATCTCTCCGGGGTCCTGTTCATCGCTACGGCAAATGACATCACAAAACTTCCCGCCCCCCTGCTGGATCGAATGGAGGTGATCGACTTTTGCAGTTATTCCTTCCAGGAAAAGCAGGTTATTGCCAGAAAATATCTCCTGCCCAAACAGTTAACAGCCAATGGCTTGACTGAAATCAATCCCCAGATCACCGATGATGCAATAGGCAAACTCATCGTCGAATACACTAGAGAATCCGGTGTACGCGGCCTCAATCGGACAATCGGGACCATCTGTCGCAAACTTGCCCTGCAAGTCCTGCAAAATGATGACCAAGAATCCTTGCCGATTATAGACAAAGATTCCATCACTCCCCTGCTTGGGCCACGAAAATATCGACAGGAAGCTGCCGAAGGCGCAAACAAGATAGGCGTAGTAACCAGCCTGGTCTGGACCCAATTTGGTGGTGAAATTATGTTTATCGAGGCCCTGACCATGCGGGGAAACACCAATCTCATCCTTACCGGTTCATTGGGTGAAGTACTGCGTGAATCAGCCCAGACCGCCTTGAGCTACATCAGAAGCAATGCGGAACAACTCGGTATCGCTCCTGACTTTTATGACCATTCCGATATCCATATCCATCTGCCTGCCGGTGCCGTTTCAAAAGACGGCCCCTCTGCTGGTGTCGCCATAGCCATTGCCCTGATTTCCCTGCTCACGGGCCGTCCGGTACATCGTAACGTCTCCATTACCGGAGAGATGACCCTTACCGGTCAAGTTCTCCCAGTCGGCGGAATTCGGGAAAAACTCCTGGCCGCTGTTCGAACCGGTTGCGTGAAGGTTATCCTGCCTGCAAAAAATCAGGAAGATGTGGCCTCGTTGAATGACGATGTTACCGGACATCTTGACTTGGTGTATGTCGACATGCTCAATGAGGCAATCCCACACCTGCTGGCATAAGCAGGTTTTAAATTGTAAAAATCAAACCGTTGTCCTCGTGTTTCCTTATAGCCAAGGCACACTCCTCTGTGCCTTGAGCCTTGTCTCTTTTCCTCTTTGCGCCCACCTCATCATACCTTTTGCAACTTTCAGGTAGTGGCCAATAATTGACGAAAAACCTTTCTGTGCCTGTTTAGCGGTGCCTTCTATTCGTTCAGTTATACTCGTGCTATTCGAGAAGACTTCAAGGAACGAAGATGAGGCGCTACTGAATAGTTACGTTTTTTTGTTGCATTCTGTTACACAGTTTCAGCATGCAACGATTCTCTCTGCCCCACATCTCTTAATCTCATATTAAGTATGTATTTTCAAACCATTACATACGATTACTCTCCTGTGCATTGTCAATTAAGGTGCTTTTTCCACTGCATTCAAATTGGTAGCTGTTGCAAGCTGCAATGACTCACTGCCTAACACTAAAACGCTCCCTGCACCATCGCACCCAAAAACACCCTAACATACTGTTTACTATAGATTATTTAATTTATTTTACCTTGGCACAGCATATGCTTTACAAGGATACAGAGACACAAACACTACATTCTAACAACCACCTTCAAGAAAGGGGAAAACAACATGGGATTCACAGACTGGTTCAAACGAGGAACAAAAAGGAACAAAGACGTAAACATAAAAAAAATCAAAAAACAATCTGTTGCCATAGGTGCAATGGCAGCAGGAAGTCCGTCTAAGGCCGCTGACGCCCTTGCCAAAATGATAGATCAGAATAATGCGCCAACAAAAGTGCTCATGATCCAGGACGGAGAATACCTGTCACAAGTTACTGATTACGCAATGAAAATGGCCCAGCGACTTGACTGTGAGATCATAGCCCTCGACATAACAAATAAACCACTGCAGTTTTCTGGTGACAGACGGACAAGAGAAAGTGACCGCTTCATTGAAATGGCCAGGGCAAATGCTCAAAAGTTTTCCAGCCTGGCCATGGCTCGCGGCATCAAAGTCGAACATATCATGGATATCGGAGACTCCGAAGAAATCATTACCCGTGTAAGCGCTGCAGATGCAGGTATTCGCTACGTATTAAGCAAACCTGATGAAGAAGCAGTGAGGAAAAACCAGGAACGTGCCCATGTTCCAGTCTTTGATCTTCGCTGTTCACGTCTCTAATTTTCTTATACAAAGGAGTTACTATCATGGAGCCATTAACAATGTTTGCAATGAGCGTAGGATTTATCGGAGCATTTCACCTGTTAGACACAACCGTTAACTTTTTTGGAAAAGGAAGAAATCACAGAGGCAATCAGCAAGAAAAAAGAGAGGATTGGTACTGTTTCTTTCAGCCATCCGATCTCCTGGGAGAACCCCAGGAAACAAGTAAAAACATAGGTCAACTGCAACCCACTATCGATGAAGCAAAACAACGTGCGCAGAGACGGCAACAACAGGCAACCCGTCCTCGCCTTCAACTTTGAGACAAGCGTCACTAGAAATCACAAGAACAGATGGAGGAGCGAGCAAAAACTCCCCCATCTGTTCTTCAATTCTTTCCAGGAGATCAACAGACACTTCGACAATCAAGCCACCTGGCCGCCCAGGCCTGACTCCTGCCTATTACTCCTCTCCCTGCCTTCTTCTTCGCATCATAATCTGCCTTTCTCCTTTGCCAAGCCAGGCTGGAAAACTTTTCGTCCGAACATGACTCCTCTTCACCGACAGCACAACTCAACTCCAAAACGCCAACAGTAGTAGGATGTAACACACTGACGATCAAGCTAATTGCTAATAACGTGATGAACTGTTATCATCTACGGCAATGAAAACGAATAACAAACATCCGTTTCGACTCGGTCTGGTGTCCATGCCGTGGTCGATCTTCAATCGTCCTTCCATCCAACTGGCAGCACTCAAGGCCTACCTTGATCAAAACAGCTCTGTTGCAACAACCCTCTACCACCCCTATCTCGCAGCAGCGGCGGCCGTTGGCACTGAGACTTATCACTATCTGGCCAAGAACAGCTGGGCTGGAGAGGCCCTCTACAGTCCCCTCCTCTTTCCCGAGCAATCGCCGCAGGCCGAACAACTCTTTTATGAGAGCTGCCGCGAAGGAGCTGTTCTCAAGCAGCTCAATTTTCAAGTCACCAGTAAGATTCTCAGTCAGAACCTGGATCAATGGATCTCTTCTGTAAAATTTGAGACTTTTGATCTTTTTGGTTTTTCCATCTGTTTCAACCAACTGCTCTCTTCCCTTACAGCGGCAGCACGCATCAAAAAACAGTTCCCAAATCTCCCCATAGTTATTGGTGGATCCGGCTGTGTAGACAAAATAGGAGTCTCATTTCTCCGGCATTTTCCCCAGATCGATTATGTCATCAATGGAGAAGGAGAAGAGGCCCTGAAAAATCTCTGCCAATTCCTGGCAAATCCCGATCCGGCAACAGCACTGCCAGCTCAGATTCTGAATAGAGAAACCACTGCAGAAATACCTGACACCTGTGGTGCCATAACAGATCTCAACACCCTGCCGGCACCAGACTACAGTCCCTACTTCCAAGAAATGCACCACTGTTTTCCCAGACAATCCTTTATCCCTGTCCTCCCTCTGGAATTTTCCAGGGGCTGCTGGTGGAACAAATGTACCTTCTGTAACCTGAACCTGCAGTGGAAGGGTTACCGCTGGAAAAAAGCTAAAACATTACGAGAAGAGGTCATCAAGCAATCCAGGCGTCATCAGTGCCTGGATTTCTGTTTTACCGACAATGCCCTGCCCCCTAAAGAAACCAACAATTTTTTCCAACTCCTCGCCAAGGAGCAAAAAGATTACGATTTTTTCGCCGAAGTCCGGGTCATTACTGATTCAGACACCCCTGCGCTCTATCGTCGTGGCGGACTCTCCACTGTGCAAGTGGGTATTGAATCACTTTCATCCAGCCTGCTCAAAAAGATGAACAAGGGGACCAGTGCCATTGAAAACATTGCTGCAATGCGCCAAAGCGCTGAAGCTGGAATGCGCCTGGATGGAAATCTCATTACTGAATTTCCGGGGAGCAGTGAGGAGGAGATGGAAGAAACACTGAAAAATCTCGATTTTGTTCTCCCCTTTGCACCACTCAGCAACGCCTCTTTTTTCCTTGGTCACGGCTCTCCAGTGGCCAAAAATCCCTCCGCCTACGGGATCAAGGCAATAACCCAGCACCCAAAAAACAGAAAACTTTTTCCCCCTGAACTGCTTCAGGATCTCGATATGCTGATCAAAGACTATCGAGGAGATCGGGTTCTTCAACGCAGGCGCTGGCAACCCGTACAAGAAAAGATTCGCCGCTGGCAACTCTTTCATGAGCAGCGGAATTCACGCCTTGCACCACTCTCCTATCGAGATGGCGGGACCTTCCTCCTCATCCGCCAGGAACAGATAAATGGTCCGATCCTGCGCCATCGCCTCCAGGAAATATCCAGGAAAATCTACCTCTTCTGTTGCGAGATACGCAGCCAGGAAGAAATCCTGAAAACCTTTACCACAGTAGGTAAAATCACCTTGCTCAAATTCCTCCAAGACCTCACAAACAAGAAATTGTTCTTTAAGGAAGGGGACCGCTACCTGGCCCTGGCGATCAGACAGGTATCGTGAAAATTCAAAGAGACTGCCACAGCCTTTCGTTTGGCTCCCCACAGACCAAGCGAGTGTTTGAAAGTGGCCTTGGCCAGAAGCCTGTCGGACTGAGACATAACGCTGCTGCAAATTTGACAAATCGGCCCTTATTTCCATGGATTTTCGTTTAACAGTCCTGCTATTCGCCTCAAATCCATGAAAATCTCGTCTCGATTTCTCTGATTTTCGCAACGATTCTCTCGATCCGATAGACTCCTGTAGGAGAATATATTTCATAGCATAAATTAGGGAGTTACCATGCACGAGAGACACTCAACAGATATATTCGACCTTGAAAAAGAGTCCAGTTTTCCACTCCCCCTCGCTGTTCGATGCCTGATGGGATGAGGATATCGCCGACATATATTTGCCTGACTCTATTTTTATGCTTGCAAAAAAAATTGGAATAGAGTATTGTTCCCAAATAAATATAAACCTACCTTGAGTAGAAGCATATTCTTTCACGTATTCCCGCCTAAGTTGTTCTCTTCGTACATCCTTCGCTATCGTAGAAGTTATTTGCTAATTGAAAAAAAAATACAGTATAAGACTTTTAATCGACAGCAGTCCCCAACACCATGATCAGCTCAGAATTCGAACAAATGCGTTTCCAGTCATTCACTTGTAAAAAATTTCTCAAACATAATTGATCCTCTTACACGAAAACACAGGTGGTCTTGCTGCCTCGAAATGCCTTGCTAAAAAATGCGTTAGATTTCGGAAATACAAGGCAACAGGTAAGAGTTGAATCGAAAAATAAGTCCTGACCACTCTATTCTTTTGAAAGTTTGTCAGGAATAATAAACAGACCCTAACTAACTAATTACACACGAGCAGCCGCAGTGCTGCATTACAGAGCCAGGCCATAAAAAACTACATTCATAGGCCAGTGCTTGCAATACACAAGGAGTTTTAATGAGTTTCACAGCATTTCAGTTTCACCCCCAGATCCAAACAGCAATTACGCATAGCGGCTATACATCACCGACCCCTATCCAACAGCAGTCCATCCCCCCGGTTCTTGCCGGGCGCGATCTTCTTGGCCTTGCCCAGACCGGCACAGGCAAAACCGCAGCCTTTGTTCTTCCAATCCTCCAGCGCCTTCATAGCGGTCCACAGGGAAATATCCGAGCTCTGATCATTGCCCCTACCAGGGAACTTGCCGAACAGACTCATACCTATATAGGAAAAATGGCCGAGCACACCCACTTGCGCAGTATCGTCATCTATGGTGGAGTGAGCAAACAGACTCAAATTAAAAACATCCGCAAGGGTGCAGATATTGTTGTAGCCTGCCCGGGTCGTCTACTTGACCTGACAAACGAGAAGGCTATCGATCTTTCCACAGTGGAGATGCTGATTTTAGATGAAGCCGACCACATGTTTGATCATGGTTTTTTGCCTGACATTCGTCGGATTTTGAGCAAGCTGCCCAGAAAACGCCAGACCCTGGTCTTTTCTGCAACCATGCCCAAGGAGATCCGTTCTCTGGCTGAGGATGTCCTCGTGAACCCAGCCACCGTGCAGATCGACCATACCAAGCCAACTGCAGCTATCTCCCACTCATTTTATCAGGTGGAACAAAAAAACAAGGCCACTCTGTTGAAAAAGATTCTCCAGGGAAAAGAGATCACAACGGCCATTGTTTTTACGAGAACGAAGCACAAGGCCAAAAACCTTGCCCTTCTCCTCCAAAAAACAGGATGCAAAGCAACTTCTCTTCAAGGCAATCTGTCACAACAGAAACGGCAGTTGGCCCTGGAAGGTTTCAAAAGCGGCACCTACAATGTTTTAGTGGCCACCGACATTGCAGCTCGAGGCATTGACGTTTCAGGCATTTCTCATGTCATTAACTTTGACATGCCTGCAACGGCAGAAACCTACACCCATCGTACCGGGCGTACCGGAAGGGCCAGCTGCACCGGCGCTGCCTTCACCTTTGCGACAGCAGACGACTACAAGATGACCAAAGCCCTTGAGCGTTCTCTTGGTAAAAAACTTGTGTATAAAAAAGAGTCCAGCCTGCAAGGTGTCCCCCAGGCTTTCAGGGGAAAGCAAAGAACAACTACCATCCTCCAGGATCGGTAAATAAAATGAGTTGGAGTGGAGGTCGAAAAAAATGCCCCTGCACTCCAGCCATAGCACAACAATAGTCTAAATTATGTTTTGGCAACAAAACAGTTACCGGCTCGTATTTTGGCGATCCGGCTTTATAACAAAAAGGTTCTAATGAGAACCCAGTACAAGGAGTAGTACACCATGGCAAATGGAACAGTTAAATGGTTTAATGATGCAAAAGGTTTTGGTTTTCTTGAAGTAGATGGCGGCAAAGATGTCTTTGTTCATCATTCAGCAATTCAAGGTGATGGTTTCAAATCACTCGATGAAGGTGCACGAGTGACCTTCGACATAGTCGATGGCCAGAAAGGACCCGCTGCAGAGAACGTTGTCAAGCAGTAAGCCTTCAGTTATTTGACAAAAAAAAGACCTCACTTTTAGTGAGGTCTTTTTTTTTGTGCCAATGTCTTTTGCGGGATGGCTCCATCCATTGGAACACTATTCTACGTTTTCAGTAGAAATTGGGCCCACAGTTATTAATAAAAATAAACAATCCTCTCAAATTATCATTGAACTGGAATTTTAACCTTCTCCCTTCTAATCTTCATTATTTACTTAATTACACAGAACAAACATTATCACTAAATCCTCTCGCCTTCACACAAAGAACTCGTTATTCATTTATTTACAATTAATAGTCTTTTTCAAAAAACATATCCGCCTGCTTCCACACTCATTCTAAAAAAAAATTCGCAACTATTCAGCAGCACTTTATCTTTGTCAAGTCAAGTTTTCTCCCCTTCCCTCAGTCCCAGCTTATACAGTCAACACAATACTCAACGTAACCCAGGTGCTTATCGTCAATATGAATATGCTCCACCCACTCTCCAGAATCTCGAGCCTGTGATTTGAACCAGTACCACCAGCGGTCGGTCGTATTTGCGAACTCCATCCTCTGGTTCCAAGCAGTAGATCCAGTCGTTTTTCCACCAAAACTTCTATTAACTGCTGTTGTGAGCACATGTTTACCGTTGGGAATGCTTCGCAGTCTAAGCAAAATCCACACGTTTTCCCCTTTTTGGAAAGAACGACCTGCCTTACCATAATTGTGGCCCTGTTCACCTTCGCAAACCGGATTCCCGGCACCCTCCTTATTGCCAATATTCATGCATGCTTTCACCAAGATCAGCTTATCGCTGAAACGTTCACAGGCGATCCAGGCAAAACCGTCACAAGTTGGACTAGTACAAGTTTTATCTCCGATCATCACTTTTGTCGGGGAGAAAGAACCGATGTCTGGTTGTATTTTCCATTTCACAGCTCTATCATAACCCTTCATTCTGCACCAAGCATTCGCAGCGGGTTCACCACACTCCTGCCCCCACTTCAAACACCAGTCCAGACGGCTTTCCTTGTACATCGGGCTGTAGAAACTCTCCACTTTAAATTCAGATCCCCTTACCAGTGAGCTACAGATCACCAGCAAGCAAGAGAGAAAAAACAGTAATTTCTTCATAACATCACCTCTGCTTGTCCTAAGGTAACTATTCAGCAGTACTTCACCTTCGTCCAGTTAGGTATTCCCGAATAGCACGAATATGCTTCGAAGTCCTAACTGAACGAATATACAGCACTGCTAAATAGTTATAGAGCGGTAGGTTGCCAAATATTGAGCACTACCGGAATAGTTACTCCCTGAGTTATTAACTGGATAAAAATATGGTTCACTCACAATACATATTAACAAAATGAGAACTTGGGTAATCCTCAACAACATCACACATCAATCCAAAACTTCCGGAACGAATACGGTGGGCCCTGTTGCGAGATGAGTATGCTCCCTTATGAACGGCGTAGACAGTTCGCTCCCCTCCACTATAGTAATAAATTGGAGCACCACTTTGTCCAGGCTGTGTGTCGTGTTTATGGGTCAACCAGGTGGCGTGTGCATTGTGGAGCTTTCTTGCTGGATCATGATAATACGCATACCCATTACACTGACCTCCATCTCCTGTTGCCGCAGCCGCACATGCACGTGATCCTCCCGGATATCCTCGAAGATTGAAGTTTTTACTTTCCAACCAGCTGTTTGATTTATAACCATAATATACCGGTTTTGGATCCCACTGCACCGGACCGGTAGTATCCCTTTCCAAATCAGACAAAACCAGCATTGCGTAATCATATTTTGCACCACTACCGCTCCAGTCACTGGGTTTAACAAAATGTGTGACCCACCGCGCTCCCTGTGGTTTTTTTTCACCAGAGTAAGAGGCACCGCGTGCGGCTGGAACCACATAAGTGGGACCATAATCGAAATCTCCATTTGAATCGGTAATGCAGTGCGCCGCTGTTAGAACCACACGGGGGGAAATCATTGAACCGGAACAAAACCCCCAATTACCGCTGGAAGTAGACTGAATTCGCACCATCACACCCGGTTTCGATGAGGTAGTCGACCGTAAACGATTATCGGTACCGATAATCTGCCGTTCAACTTGTTCCAACTCACCTTCCTCATTGTCAGTCACTCCCGCAGATAATATATCGGAAGCAGAGCTTTCTGACTGTAGCCTCTCGGTTGCGCCATCGGAACGAGATCTATTGAAAGGAAAAACATTGACAAGCCTGCCTGTTTGAGATTTCTGAGAAAACATTCGCCCGTCCGCCAACCCCATGATCGCAATATCCATAGAGGGAGCAATTTGTTCACTCAATTCTTCTTTGTCAAAAACTGAGACATCACCCTTAATCTCATAATCCTGATCAAAATTTGCTCGAGGTTTGCGCAGATCCGGCATAGACCTTTTACCAACAAATTCCCACTTTTGAGGGTCTACTTGAATCTCTGCAGCTGCTGCTATCAAAACCTGCTCTTGAGCAACTTCTTTGCCAGTAGCAAAAACATACTTGCCTCCGACCTCATCTTCCTGATCAGCTGTATCATCTACTAGACGCGCCACATCCATACCGGTAACCGAAACAATCCAGGCAGCGTAGTTGGATACCCGCGTGTAAACTCCTGGAAAGTTAGGCCGTGCGCATCCTATACCAAAGCTAACTACTCCGACCATTACGTCCTGGTCTAGGGAATTCTGTACAAACACTCCTCCACCGCTATCGCCCTGACAAGAGTCTTTTCCATGCAGTCCAGCACACATCATGTTGTCGGTAATGGAAATATTTGACAAACTATACAAGGCGTCGCATGAATCGTTGGAAAAAATAGGTACAGCGACCTGCTGAAGGGTATCTGATGCTTCTCCTCCCTCCTCAAGCAATCCCCAGCCTATAACTGTCGCCTGCTTCCCGACTGAAACTGCTGCCCCTGTCGCGCCAACCCGGGATACTGGTTGTTGACTCGACGCAGTGGCCAATTCGACAAGGGCAATATCATGGTCCATCGTATTGGGATCAAATGCTTTCAGGCCTGAGTCTCGTGTGTATAACACACGTGTAACATCAATCACCTCGCCGCCTTCTTGTTTTAGATTCGAGCGACCAAGGATTACTTTATCCCCTTTTTGTACGTCACAATGAGCAGCGGTCAGTACCCAGCGACTGTCTATCAATGTACCTCCGCAGTATTGGAATAATGAATCGTCGTCTTTCTTAAATGCGATGGCAGCGGCCCATGGCCAACGATCAGGTTCGGCCGCTGCACCTCCCACAACTTTCGGTATCATGGTTAATTTACGATCCCGAAGAGTTAAAACACGTTGTTTTTCTACATCCGACAATGAAATCACTTCTTGATCAGATGCCCCCTCTACAACAGCATGAAAAGCTGTAACCATGATCAGTAGTACACTTACAATTGAAATAAGAATAATTTTCCTCAATGAATACAGCATGGCGCCCCTCCCTTTATCTCTAGATATAATGGAGTTATTCCCAACATCCTGATATGGAAGTCTAACAGCCTCTTCCGAAGTCACTCTCCATAACAGACTGATTTATTTTAATTATCTACCAAATACGTTTTCAACCAACGCCGTTACGATTGGCTCACCAGTGTCAACAACACTTGCCGAGTAGATCCAACCACCATTTGCGTGACCTTTGACTGCTACAACAGCTTTTTCGTATTCAACCAGATTGAGCTCACCGTTTTCCGGAGGAACAGAATCCTGCACACCAGTAGTGGTCAACCTGACCAATGTTATATATTCAGGTTTAGGAAACAAAAGTTCAAACAAGCCGTTTTTGACGATCCCAATAAATAACCTGCCCATAACTTTCCTCTGTTTCATCTCAGCGAAAACTTTTTTTTACTGAAGATACAAATGGTTCACGATGACTCCGTAGTTCTGCGTTTAACCGAGCCAAACAGATAACCGGCAATGGCTCCGAGAATACCAATCAGCGCAGTTAGTTGTTCGGTTGTTACCGCAGAAACGGCAATAAACATAGTCCCTTCAATTACCAACACAAGCCCGACGGCATTCACCAGACTTTCTCCAGAACAGTTTGGTGCATTTTTCAAACAGAATAGAATTATGACCAAAAGGATGGGTGTGGAAACAACAATAGCGACCAAAAGCCGTAGTCTATGCTTTTCCTGAAGCATTCTATATTCCACATCCTTTCTTAATAACATCTCGTGTTCCAGATCTTCCTGGCTCGGAAGATTATTTTCTTCTAATCTGGCTGGACTACCCTGCTTAATTTCATCTTCCCAGTACGCACTATCGGCAGATAATTGTTCAGCACATATCGTTTCCACAAAGACACGACTGGAGCAGAATACGGCCAAGCTGAGAAGCATCATCACAAAGAGGTTCTTACCCATAACAGCCCCCCTTCAGCATGGCTATTCCTTACAACTTTGATCGTCCATCCAGTTCACGGTTCAATTCATTGAGGAAACGCCTGTAATAATGTCTATCAGCCGCTGTTTTCGCAGCATCGTACTGACTTCGTATTCGACTATGAAGCGCCTTAAGATCCGGGCACGAAAATCCTTCAATATCCCTTCTGAATTGCTCCAATTTCGAAGGAGGTTGTGGTTCACGATACCGAGGAGAAGACTGTTGATACTGCGGCGCTCTGTCCCGTGATGGAAAAGGAGAAGTTCCGCCCCAAAGGCAGCAGTGACGGAAGATAGGACAACTTTTCAACCGATCCAAAAGCAACCAGCGGTCTATCGTGATTTTAAATAACGACATTGATAAATTAGCAATAGACGTACCAATGCTGAATCTTCCGATACGAATATTTTAAAAAAACAACAGAAGTCACTCTATATGCGTTTTTTTATCCCATTCATTCTTTCAATTTGCCCTCATTTATATTTTGAAACAGGAGCAACTATGGACGATGAATTGGAGTTACCCCATTGGTCCGGTTGATATGCACCACCACTTTTGGTTCATATCAAGCAATTGATGAAAAAAATGGGCATGCAACTTCGGATTCAAGTCGCTTACAACTTCTGTTTCCGAGCCATCTCATTGACAACTAACAGGTAATAATAAAACTGGTGTAGATGTTGCTTCCTTTTCTACAGAGTACTCCTGATTCCACCAGACAGAGTACGCCACTTCTAATAGAAGCGATGTGACCCGAAAAATATAACGCCAACATAAAAGGAGGATGAGATGAGTTCAGGTGATACTGCTTTAATAGAAAAGGCTTCGTTCCCTAATATTTTCATTCCAGACCACTACTGGCAAGGCGTCCAGGATGACATAAAAATCGAAGAACAGGCACAACTTGAGACAATAGAAGTGGATGTATCCATCGAACATCCATACATCAATGATCTGGTCGTCAGCCTTTCAGCACCCTCTGGAAAAACAGTGTATCTCCACAACAGAACAGGCGGTTCCCAAGACAATCTGATTCAGACATACAACTCCGAAAGCGCCACTGTTCTGCAGAAATTTAGCGGAGAAAATACACATGGAACATGGACTATCAGCATCACCGACAAGGCGTACCGTGATACTGGCACTCTGAAAAGCTGGTCCGTCAAGATCAAAGTGAGAAAGTTACAGGATGTCAGCAACTGGACTGTTCTTGCCTACATTATCGGTGATGACAAGCCAAACAGCTCAGGATTTTCCCTGGACTCATATGGATTGCAAGATATTAAGGAGATGAAAAAAATCGGTTCCACCGACAATATCAAAATCCTGGCGCACCGAGACTGCTGGCAGCAGACAGGTACGTGGCGTTTCGATATTGGCGTTCCTGATGGAGACGTTATGGATGACATAGTTGAATTTCTGCCGGAAAAAAATGCCGGTGATCCTGACACACTTCTTGAATTTGTCGAATGGGGTGTTCAACGGGCACCTGCAGAGCACTATCTACTTATTCTCTGGAACCATGGATCGGGTTGGTATGTCCCGGAAACGATGCGCTCAACATCCATGACAAGAAATTCGACAATATCGAATCGGGCTGAGAGACGTCATATCACCAGGGCACGAATACGAAGGGCCATATTCTCAACCACAGTGGACAAAATCTTTTCAACCACTGATCCACAAGTCCGAGGAATATGCTACGACGACACTTCGGCCGACTGTCTTGACAATAAGGAACTCGCCAAGGTGCTCCAGCAATGTGCAGCGGTTATGAAAAAGGAAAAAATTGATCTGATCGGTATGGACGCTTGTCTGATGAACATGGTGGAAGTAGCCTACCAGATGCGCAATCACACCTCCATTCTAGTCGGTTCGGAGGAATCAGAACCGGCCAATGGGTGGCCATATGATCTTGTCTTAACAAAACTGCGCGATGAGCCAGAGACGACACCTGAGATACTTTCATTGCATATCCTTGAAAGTTATGCCCTATCCTACTCCGACGAAGATATTACCCAGTCATCAATTGATCTCTCAAAGCTGGATGACCTGACAACGGCTATAGACGATCTAGCAGGTTCACTGATTGTCGGTTTGAATGCTGACGTGCACACCAAACTTAAAATTGGCGAAGTGCGGCAGGCGGTAACGGAATTTTATGGCCAGAGTATGCCCGGTACCGGAATGTATGTTGACCTGTACGACCTTGTCGACCTACTCGCCGGACAGAATCTCAGCACGGAAATTACTGAGGATGCTCTAAAGGTAAAAGGTATTCTTGATAATCCAAACAAAACACCCGTAATAGGTGCAATCCATGAAGGATACAACATGCGAAACACCCATGGCCTGTCCATCCATTTTCCGTTTTCTGGTGACGACTCCATGTATTATCGGGACTTGGATTTCTGTAAAGCAACAAAATGGCCTGATTTTCTCTTAAAATACAAACAGGCAAGAACGATCAGGAGGTAACCAGACATCGAACATCGAAGCCTATCAGGATGACATGCGCCACTTCTGTTGGTGCATGTCATCCTGATAGCTAACAAAAACTGCTTTTACGCTAATGACTCTTGTTAATGGTGAATACTACCCAAACCTGCTTTCGACTGCCTGTATAGCGTTGGACACATTAGCCGCCTTTAAGTAATCAGAAGCCACCCTGACTAAAAACTGTATTGGATTTTGGCTCATTCAATAAAGATACTCATGACAAGCAGCGTGGAGGAAGGTTTCAGAGAGAGGCATCCCTTGAAAAGGGATACTTTCTAGCGATTTCGAAACAACGAATAGCACTTCACCACTAAACAAATCAGGAGGAAACGATATGGGGAAAAAAGCATTGTGCGTTGGTATCAACGAGTTTAAGAATTATCCCGGTGCCGCACTGAAAGGGTGTGTCAACGATGCGCAGGATATGTCATCAATACTTCAGGAGCTCATCGGCTTTGCACGTGAAGATATCACAATTTTAACCGATGCGGCTGCCACAAAAGCAAACATCATGAACAATCTACATGCCATAGTAGATGAGGCTAAAGCAGGGAAACATAATTATCTTGTCTTCAGTTTTTCCAGCCATGGAACCCAGGTTCCCGACCTCAGTGGCGATGAAGAAGATGCGGCCGACGAAGCATTCTGCCCCTATGACCTGAATCAGGCAGGCGATGCATGGGATCCGAATTTTATTATTTCAGACGATGAACTGCACGACCTTTTCATCACCCTGCCTGAAAATGTGCTTCTGGAGGTGTTCCTTGACACCTGTCATAGCGGTAGCGGACTCAAAGCTATAGATTTTCTCTTAACCCGAAGACCTAGATATCTACCTCCGCCATCACTTCAGGCATTCAAGCAGGTTGAAGGCAGATCTTCACGCGGACTGGCAAGAAAATTCATACAGCAGCCACGTTTTCACCATATCCTGTGGGCGGGTTGTCGTGCCGACCAGACCAGCGCCGACGCCTTGATCGGGGATTCCTGGCACGGCGCATTTACGTATTACTTCTGCAAAGAGATGCTTGCATGCAATAATCAGCTGTCTCGTAAAGAGATTATAGACAAGGTGCGGGAAAACCTGGTTGAGGGTGACTATACCCAAACACCGCAGTTGGAATGTGAAGCGACCATAAGAAACGAACCAGTCGCTTAGCCTACAAAAACTTAATCAATAAACAAATCACACAAATTCGGCATACAAAAACAACTATTCTCAACGACCCTAGCAGGTAAGGAGAATTATAATGACCAATCCCAAAAAATGGCAAGAAAGCTTAATTCTTGAAAAAGACAAAACCGTTGAAGCGGATCAAGAATATCGAACCAGTGATGCAGAAAACAGAACTTTTTTTAATACCGCAACACTGTCAAACGATTACAAGCTCGCCCAGGCCTATTCCAGTGTGCGGATTCTTGAGTATCGAGGTGAAGGAAGTCTGGCCGTTGAGAACTTTGACGAATACTTCGCACCTCGTGCCGAAGTATTGAGGCGGAGATTTGAAGCGGTAGAGCATACACGCCCCAAATTTTCTCCTGACGAGGGCTATCTCAACACCCGGACTAAACGGCACTATCGAAAAGGAGAAGTGCTTGTCGTCGTAGACAAAGCTATTTTCAGCACGGTGTCTAAAAGCATAAACCAATATGTCCTCGACATTGGCAAAGAAGGCTATTGGGCAACGATTCATACCATCAGCGGTGGAGGCCCAACAAACATTCGTGGTTACATCCAACAACATCCTTGTGTCGGCGTACTTCTTGTAGGAGCCATTCCGGCGCCCTGGTTTGAGCTGAGCAATGATTTTCATGGAGCCAGCACCAGTTTTCCCTGTGACCTCTATTACATGGATACCAATGCGAACTGGACTGATCCAGACGGCAATGGAAAATTCAACGCAGTGAGTGGCGACGTAAATCCGGAAATATGGGTGGGTCGTCTGTGGACGCCGACAGCCAATGGCAACGACAGTGCCATGATTAACGATTATTTTAAACGCAACCACAAATTTCGCCTGGGACAACTCGGGCACGCCCGTTCGGCGCTTGCCTACGTCGATGATGACTGGACCGGATTCAACGACTGTGGATTGGATGAGCAATTTCCAACCTCTTTTATCACCACCTATACGAACCCGGACACCACGGACGCCGATCTCTACAAGGCAGAAGTCAATAGCTTACGTTCATGGGTTCAACTCTGTGCACATTCGTCGACACAAAGTCATTCACTGCGTGTTCCTTCAGAAAACAAGAATGAACACATCGGCTCTTCCTACTTCCGAGACACAAATCCACCTAATGCTCATTTCTACAATCTCTTTTGTTGTGGCCCGGGGCGTTACACCTCCAGCGATTATCTTGCTGGCTGGTATATCTTCGACAAAGCCGGTGGCGGCACCAATCATGGTCTCACCGCAGTCGCGAGTGCCAAATCCGGTTCGATGCTGTTCTTCGAAGACTTTTATCGTGAATTAGGCAGAGGCAGCGATATAGGAACTGCCTATCAACGCTGGTGGCAAGCACGAGGCCCAAGCCACGACTTAAACGAACGCAGATGGCATTATGGGCTAGTGTTGCTTGGCGATCCGACCTTGACATGGTGGAAAGGAAACGTGCCCAGTCTTGAACAACCCGACCATGAAGATGTATTCGATCATTATCCCAGAAAAATGCAGTTCCGATGGGATCCAGTCAATATTCCCAATGTAACGTATCATGTGCAGGTGGATTATTATACTGGGAACTGGGCCGAGGAAACAGGAAGAGCCTGTTATAACTATTATAATATCACTGAGCATACCCTGGATTTTAATTTTGTTGGTAAACAGCGTGGGCGTTGGCGGGTTCGTGCCAAAGTCGACACTACTTATTGCCGATGGTCACCCTGGTCATATTTTCGTTTTACAGTTTAGGTTCCCCTGCTTGGCTTGAAACGGGAGTTGACTTGAAAAGCATGGTGTTGCCAAGAGAGAGTACTCCTCTGACAAGACCGTGATCAAATCATCCATAACAGTAAAGGGAGACAAAAATGAACTGGAATATAAAAAGCAGTATGAAACTGAAAGAGAAAATTGCTGATAATCCTAAAGTAATGAAGCAACTGACTGAACGCATTGAAGCTCTTTTTAAAGAGTACAAAATCAAGATGCCCGGTATGAGCTACGTTTTTGAGCCAAGAGTCTTTTCCATGGATTCTCAAGAGGCACCGGAGGTTCTCCACAAATCGCGGGCAGCCATGCTCTCAGCTATCATAGAAGATCTAGCTGTAGAGCATGCCGGGAACAAGATGGATGAAGCCATTGATATGTCGAAATATACTGCCTGTCTGCCCCAGTGTGGCCCCATGGATCCTGTCAGCTTGAACGTGCTGGAAAAGCTCAGGATCAGTAAAGTCGTGGATGATGACCTTGTTCCGATAATCTCCAGCGAAAACCTCATGCGCCGCATAGTTGGTAACAAAAAACTTATGCAGGCTCTCAGCGAATCACTCTTTGCAGTGCTGCAAGAGGTAGATATCAAATTTAATCAACGAGAAGGGTGTGTCTTTACCCCAATCGTTTTTCAAACACCTGTATTTGCCCAGAAGGTGGGGCTTGTTGGGGACATTTCTGAAATGCAAGGATTCGGTCCACAACTCTATGCCTCAGCTGACCCCACCCCAGAACCAAGTTTTGGCGCAATGAAACCATTTCCAGGTATTATTGAAATTCGTGATAAGGGATTTATCCCCGGCGTTGTCATTAACCGCTGGTGGTGGATCGGCATCCCGGCACCGGAACTGTTACGTGCCCTTGACTTGGTGCGACAATATCGATGAACAGTGGTAGCTGATATATCCAAGGGGCATCACAGCTTGAAGAAAGCGATGCCTCTTTTTTCATGACACATTACAGGGAGAATTTTCCGAACAGATGAATACATTAATTTCAGCCACAGCCTGTCCTCATGAATGATACAACATTTCCAAAAACAGGAGACAATCTTTACATCCAGGCCATTTCTGGAGAAACAGAAAAACAAATGTATCTTGTCCTGGACCCATCTGTACCCAGTTGGGTGATTATCAATAAGGATGGAGTGGAACTCTTGGAACTCTGCAATGGCAAGCGGTCACCGGATACTATTGCCCAACGTATCAGCCAACGCTCGAACATTGATTTTTCTGACGCTCTGCAATCGGTACACTCATTTCTCCGGCAGATGGAAGATAAACTCCTCATTAATAACAGCCTCCACCAAAACAGGAGGGACAACCAGTTTCATGGTTTAGCACTCGAAATTACAAAAGAATGCAACCTGCGTTGTCGTCATTGTTATCTTGCCGCTGGCAAACAGGCTATTGATGAACTGAACACTGACGAAATCAAAAAGCTCATTGCTGCCATCGGAGATGCAGGTGGCGGCTCACTGGCCATAGGTGGCGGCGAGCCGTTGTTGCGTTCCGACTGCCTTGATATCCTTGACTACGCCCTATCGTGTAACCTGCTGGTATCCATGGGAACCAATGCAACGCTAATTGACAAAAAACTTGCGGCAACATTGGCCAATCTACCAATTAAAATACAGATCAGCCTTGATGGAGCAACAGAACAGGTTCATGATGCTATCAGGGGAAAAGGAAGCTTCAGAGCCGCTGTGCAGGGAATAGACGCACTGGTGGAAAAGAACAAGGCAAAGGATCTGGTCATTGCCTTTACCCCCATGCAATCCAACCGGCGTGAGGTTTTGGCTATAATTGAATTTGCCCGCCGCCGAAAAATACCGGTGCTACAGTATCCTCCGTTAACTCGTTCGGGCAGAGCTAAAGAAAGATGGGACAAACTGCAATTGAGCAGTGATCAGATGTTGGAATTCTGGGAGACTGTGAATAAACGTTCCGCAGAACTTCAAGGTGAAATGGATTTGCTAGCCGACTGTTTTTCAATCAACATCCATCAAGCCGGTTCTCCTTTTCAATGCTCCATTGGCACCCAGTTCCGAGTTGACCCGACAGGAGATGTGTATCCCTGCCAGTGTTTTCATTCTGGGGCAGACTTTCAGTTGGGTAACGTCAAGACACAGAGCCTCAAATCAATGATAGAAGGTGAAAAAATAAAAGCAATCAAAGCTCTCAGCATCCGCCGCCCTGCCACGATCGATAGTTGCAGTGTCTGTCGATGGCAAAAATACTGTGGTGCCGGCTGCATGGGAAATGCCTTTGAGACAACAGGTACGGTTCTATACCCATCTTCTTGTGAGACCAGGAAGAAATGGATTGAATCGCTCTTCACCAAAGCTGTAGAGGAAACGAAACAAACGTTCTTATCATGTTCATGAGGATATCAGGTTCGACTCTCTGACCTCTTTGAAACGGCTTGTTTTTTCGCACATTCAACTTTTACGGTGGTTAACATATGGATATCTATCAAAAGATATGGGACGCTGATCAGTCCGAATCAGGTGTTGTACCGATGCTTGATACCGAATCGGGAGACTCGACTATTGGTTATGTAAAAGTGAACAGTAATTTGAATACCGAAGACCAATCCCTTCGAGCACTTCCAGAAGCAATCATACCGGATTCAAAACGTCGTACCTATGATTTATGCCGGGAACTTTTTGATAATTTTGCGTTGCCTGAGCGTGATGAGGAGAATGATACACCTGAGGAACGCGAAGAAGTGCATGATCTCGTTCATGCTATGGTTGATACGGCACCGATGCAGGTAGCTCGTGACTATGTGGCACAGGCTACAGGGACCAGCATAACTCGCGAACGTTGGTACAACACGCTTATGGAGATGTGGTTTCGCAAGTTTTCGCAGGGAGGGGATCCTCATTTGAGCGGATTTGAGCATGTTGTGGTTGGCGAACAGGAAGGTGCAAAGGCCAAGGGATATCACTTTTGGTACAAGTATTATCTTGATGATGGTTTTGCCCGTTTAGTGGACGATGCTCAGGCACATTTTCCAGGATTAGTAGATGATCGAATAGTGTATTTAGGCGCAAAGCAAGGGGATTCCCAGGCACAGTTTCCCGAATCCATCACAATATCGTATCGTTGGCATGCACCGGATTACGACCGAGAATCTTTACGACCGCTCACTAAACCCATCGGAGGTTTTTTTGTCGGCTGTAGTGTTGAAGGTTTATTGGCGCTAGGTTCCGTGCGCGCACATCTTGGTGCACGGGCTCCAAAACAGGGAGTAATTAATGGGGCAAAGTATGATCTCAAGTTGTTTCGTAGCGACAATAATCGACATATACGTACATTTTACCCTTCATTCATAGGACCGGCTGACTCAGACAATGGGGGCAATGGTGACACCACTCAAGTATCGGCTGGAATGATCAGGATAATTGCGGCATTAATCAACCCCAAAGGCCATGATCCTGGATATGAAACGGTCACCCTCATTAACACCGGTGATACGATTGAAACGCTGAACGGATGGCGCCTGGAGGACAAGAATGGAAGGTTCCAATCATTGGATAGTATGGTGATCGGCGCTGGTGATAGCGTGCGGATTCGACTTGATCCACAGGGAGCTCAATTATCCAATAATGGCGGTCAAATACGTGTTGTCAATACAAATGGTCTGACAATCCATACCGTCACCTATTCGAAAGGGCAAATAAAGACTGACGGTCAGACTATTCTGTTTTAGAGGCCCTCAAGAGAGACCTACCTCATAACTTTCAATTATAGTTAGGGGGGGGGCAGGATCTATCCGGGTTTCTCAAAAGCCTATTGAGGTATCGAAATTACGGGCTAGAGCTCCTACTAGCTATTGAGCAGAGGTTGAGGAGGAAAAGCACTGCAGTTTTGGAGACGTATAACTCTTCGGAGTTTTGCACGTGCCTTTTGTTAACTCAGCCTATAGTTGCAGAGCGTTTATGCATAAAACCCATTTGAGAAACTCGGATATAGTCCAATTTTCAAATTTTAAAGGATCAACTGATTCCTGGTTGAAATGCACCACCAAAATTGCTTCATATGCACCACTCTCAGCTTACAAGCTTCTTTGGTTTAGAGTTGTACATTCCAATTTCAAACAACTGGTTACAACTAAGAGCATTCTTCTTCATGTGGCATAAAATATGCAAAAGAATGTATGTTGACTCATAACTATTCAGGTAATGCCAAATAATTGGCATATAACTACTCTGTAACTGTTTACAAGTGCTTTGTATTCGTTCAGTTACGACTTTTAAGTATATTAGTGCTATTCGAGAATACATAAATGAACGAAGATATATTTCTTCTGAATAATTGCTTTGACTATTGGAAGAATCACTTATGTAATGTCTCAAAGTAATTATAACAGAGAACATCTCGTAGTCATATATTCTTTTGACAGAACGAATTTATAAAACATCAAATATCAAACGAGTGGCACAAAACATTCAAATAGGAGATTGTCATGGTACTGAAAAAAAACAAAAAAGAAGAGATTCTTGACACTCAGCCACCGGAATCGGAGGGAATAAGCACTCAGGCCCCTGAAGAAGGCCCACTGTCCACCAACGATACTACCGATCTGGACCTCTCAGTCGCAGCCAAAGCGGCGGCAGCTCCAGAGCTATCATCCGATGATATGGTCAAACTGAATGATGAAATGGATTTGTGTAGAGTTGAAGCTGTCGAGACGGAATCTGATAAGGCTGAGTTTGGAGAAGTTGTGCTACCAGAAGAAGAATTTTTAAAGGTTGAAGGGACGGATCTTAATGAAACCTTAGCCGACGGAACTGTCCTAATAGCCACCAAATCAGTTGCAGTGAACGGACATATATCGGATCTGCATTTTGTCGATCGCGGAACAGGCGAATCTCTAGCAACAGAAAACATTGATCCATTTGATGTTCTGTTGAGGTCATCGGCACCACCGCCGTGGCCGTTTGACGGGGAAGAAATCCCCGAGATTTGATCAGCATCTGGTTCTTAGGTTGAGTTGGATGGAAAGTAAAAGTCGAGAACTCAAACAAAAGGAGGGATAATTATGGCATTTTGGCCTAATGGAATCGCTACACCACATGAACTTCGCACTAAAGATCATTACAATCGCGACTTGGTATTTTTATCTGGATATCCGGTTTTTAGCTTCAGGGGATCCGGTGGATCTTGGAAGCGCGATGAATTGTATGTGGTGGTTGGTCCAACTTGGCGCAACCTCATCGACGTCACTCCAGTAGTCTCTCTTGCGAGCATCAGCAATTCTAATCATGCTGTTAATGCTGGCTGGGCCGTTGATGGGGTACGCTGGGGCACGTACAACAGCCGTATTCTTCTGCGAGTGCCGTTGGCGATCCGCGACAGCGACGGATATATCAACCGTGTCGCTTACCAGATCACTGCGGTTGGCTACATCTTATAATTTTCACTTTATCGTCCCGTTCCGGTTGAGCCTGTCATCCCCTGAGTCCAGCCGGATCGGGCAACCACATCTATGCTCCCTGCTTCAAGAACGATTTAGCATCTCTGAGCAAAAATGAAAAATGCTCTTGGCACGGGACGAACTGGCAATTATCACGTAGGTCTTCCGGCCCTCACTGCTATTCTTTTTCAATAAAATAAAACTTTAACGACCTGAAACGAAGATCCGCGTCATACCGAAAGGAGTCCCTATGCCTGTAAAGTCCTTAGACTCTCCCACAACCGTTTCACCAACTGCCCGTCGGGGGATGGGAACCATACTTTTTGAAGGAGGCGTCGCGTTTCGTGTCTGGGCTCCCTTTGCCTCAGAAGTCTTTGCAGCAGGGACTTTCAACCAATGGAGCACCACTGCCAATCCTTTCGCCAGTGAGGGCAACGGCTACTGGTCGACGGAAATTCCTGGAGCTAAAATTGGCGACGAATATCAATTTGTTATCCGTAGCGGTGAGAATCCTCTGATCTGGCGCAAGAATCCCTACGCAAGTGAATTAGTCAATTCGTCGGGCAATGCCATCATTCACGATCCCAACTTTGACTGGAAGGGAGACAACTTCACAATGCCACCATGGAATGAACTTGTTATCTACGAAATGCATGTGGGCACCTTCAACGATGCGCCAGGTAACGGCCCTGGTACATTCAACAAAATTATGCCCAAATTGGCCTACTTGCAGGATTTGGGTATTAACGCTATCGAGATAATGCCGGTTGCCGAATTCCCGACAGATTGTTCGTGGGGGTACAATCCGTCTCAGCCGTTTTCTGTGGAGAGCGCGCTCGGCGGACCGCAGGGACTACACAAATTTATCAAAGCTGCGCATGAATACGGCATTGCTGTGATTTTAGACGTTGTTTACAACCACTGCGGCCCTGGCGATAACGACCTGTGGTGCTTCGACGGGTGGTCTGATGGCAATCATGCAGGCGGAATCTACTTCTATGACAATGAACGCGTTCATACCCCTTGGGGTGCAACTCGCCCTGATTACAGTCGGGAGGAGGTACGCCAGTTTTTCCGTGACAATGCGCTCTTCTGGCTGAACAAATATCGACTGGATGGCCTGCGTTTTGACTCAGTGGTCAACATTCGCAACCGAAACGGTAATAATAATGATCCTACTGGAGACTTACCTGACGGTTGGGGCCTCCTGCAGTGGATAAACAATGAAATCCGCACGAAGCAATCGTGGAAAATTACTATTGGTGAAGATTTACAAAATAACGAATGGATCACCAAGGACACGGGCGTAGGCGGTGCTGGCTTCTGCACCCAATGGGATGCGGGTTTTGTACATCCGGTCCGGAGTGCAATTATCTCCAGGTATGACGATAGTCGTGACATGCTAGCTATACGAGACGCCCTTTCCCATGACTACAATAACAACGCAATGCAGCGGGTTATCTATACCGAGTCCCACGATGAAGTGGCGAATGGCAAAAGCCGAGTACCGGAAGAAATCTGGCCCGGTAATGCAAACAGTTGGTTCTCCCAAAAACGATCCACCCTTGGCGCGGCGATGGTTTTCACCGCGCCCGGCATACCGATGATTTTCCAGGGACAGGAGTTCCTCGAAGACGGATACTTTCAAGATACGGTTCCTCTCAACTGGTCGAGGCTACAAGATTTTAACGGTATAAATCTGCTTTACCGCGATCTGATTCGGCTTCGCCGGAACTGGTTCAATCAGACACGCGGTCTGCGAGGACAACACGTTAACGTCCATCACGTCAACAATAGTGACAAAGTCATCGCCTTCCACCGGTGGGAAAATGGTGGACCAGGCGACGATATCGTAGTCGTCGCGAATTTTGCCAACCGTATCTATTCCAGTTACACTCTGGGTATGCCCCGTGCAGGCCAATGGTGCGTACGTTTCAACAGCGACTGGCAGGGATATAGTAAAAATTTTGGTAACCACGTGGGCTACGATACTACAGCCTGTGATGGCTCTATGGACAACATGCCATTTCGAGCCAACGTGGGTATAGGACCTTATTCCGTCCTTATCCTGTCACAAAACAATTCCTAACACAAACTCCATAAAAACTTCGATATAGAAAGCGCCCTTCAAAGGATTCATGTCTTCAGCATGTTTCTGCCAAGTGAAAAGGGAGGGGACAAAGGGTAGATCCCCTCACAGAAAAAGAAATCTGGAAAAGGATATCAACGGTGTGGAACTGGCTGGGAGCAAATGTTCGCATCGATGGCACTGCATACAGCACAATAACCCGGCCGACAGGTGGCCCTCTATTGATGAGTTGGCAGAAAATTATGCCGAATTACTTTTTTTGTGAACAACGATGTCAGCAGAGACGCTGGGTAACATAGCCAGTTATGGACAGGTATTATCTCATGCGGCTAATATTGTATTTCTTCATGCGGTAGCGCAGACTATTACGACTGACTCCAAGTTTCCTTGCCGATTCAGACTGATTCCAACCACAATTTTCGAGTGCAGCAGCGATAAGCTGTTTTTCTTGAGCCGGCAGATCGAACGATTCCTTGTCCTTTTTTTTCGTCGCTGTACAGTACCACTTGATCTTTTCCGGCAACATTTCTGATGTTATCACACCATTTTTACAGGTCAACACAATCCGTTCAAGCACATTACGAAGCTCACGAATATTCCCAGGCCAGGGGTAGTTATGCAGTAATTTCAGCGCCTCTGCATCAATGGTCAACGATTTATGTCCCTGCTCACGACAAAACCGATCAAGAAAATACTCGACGAGCTCAATCAAATCTTTTCCACGCTTTCTCAGGGGCGGCAGAGGGATGTGAAAAGAATTAAGTCGGTAGTAAAGATCACTACGAAACAATCCGCTTTGTATCATCTCATCCAGATTATGATTGGTGGCGGCAATAATCTTTACGTCCACTGTTTGTGCTTTGGTCGCTCCCACCGGGGTGACTGATTTTTCCTCCACAGCATGGAGTAGTTTTGGTTGCAGATCAAGGGGAAGATCGCCGATTTCATCAAGGAATAAGGTACCGCCGTCTGCAAGGATAAAGGCGCCCTTGCGATCATTGACCGCACCGGTAAACGCGCCGCGACAATGACCGAACAATTCACTTTCCAACAGGTCTCGAGGTATAGCAGCACAGTTAACCCGGACAAAAGGACTGTCAGGTCGTTCCGAATGAGTATGAATCGCCCTGGCAACCAGTTCTTTACCTGTTCCAGACTCACCGGTGATTAACACAGACATTCTTATGCAGCCAATCAGAGCAATATCTTTGTACACCTTTTTCATAACAGGCGATGAACCAACCATCTTGCTCCACTGTAACCCACAGACCCGCGACGCCCCTCCTTGATTTCTAGTCTCAGCTATAGCCTTGGCCACGACTTCAATCAACTGTTCATTATCAATCGGTTTGGCCAGATAATCATATGCCCCCTGCTTCATGGCGGTTACCGCACTCTGCACCGTGCCATACGCTGTCAGTATGATAAGCGGCACCTGCTGGAACAGACGATTCCGGAAATCAAGTACCTCAAAACCATCAGCTCTGGGCATTTTAAGATCCGTCAGCACCACATCAGGCTTCATAGTCTGCCACAGCACCATACCCTCCAAACCATCATTTACTGTCTTTACTATATAGCCTTGCTCGACCAACACCAATTCCATCAGGCGACGCATTCGCTCCTCATCTTCGATGATCAGTATCCGTCTTTCCATATTATTTTCCCGATTGTGTTGATACAGGTATCATCGTCGCTCTTTGCTCCTCTCCAATGGTTGCCAATGGCCGGAGCGGCAAGTGAATAACAACAGATGCGCCGCCATTTTTGTTATTGACCAAAGTAATACTGCCGTTATGCGCACGAATAATCTGTCGGCAGACAGGTAACCCCAGACCAACACCCTTTTTCTTGGTAGTAAAAAACTTTTTAAACACCAATTTAAGATCCTCCTTTGTAAGGCCAGGTCCGGTATCAGTTACTAGAATTTCAATCCGTTCATGTTCAAGTTCACGCACGGATATAATGATCTGACCACCACCATCTCCCATAATCTCCTCACTGTTGGAAACACAGTTGAGCAGCACCTGCCGAATCTGTTTAAAATCAGCATACCAAACGGGGAGATGTTCAGGAAAAGAGACATTAATCTGCACCGTTTTACAATGATCGTCACACTGTTGCCACCTGACGACAAAACTCGTTATCTCTTTTTTAATATCAACTTTACGAAAACGTGGAGCTTTGTGACGCGCCAGTCCCAGTAAATTATTAATAACCAGGTTCAGGGTATCCACCTCATCTACAATATAACGCAACAACTCCTGCTGCACCTCCGGGGTACGATCGCCACTCACCAGAAACTGTGCGGAACTGCGAATAATGGCCATAGGATTTTTCAGCTCATGAGCAAGTATGGCAGTCATCTCACCAAGAGCCGCCATTTTTTCTGCCTGAACCAGCTTATTATAGACAAGCTGCAGCTGATTCTTACTCTCGGAAAGGGTTTCATAGTTCAGTGCATTTTCAAGCGCTATAGTAACTTGATTTGCTAACGTGCTGAACACCTGGATATCGCGACTGCTGTACAATCTGCCATTTTTTCTCGACCCAATCAGCAGCATACCACCAAACTGAGAACCTCTTTGCAATCCATAGACCAGTGAAAAACCAGCCATCTCTATTTCCATCAACTCCCTGGACAGTTCCGCATCATCGGCAATAGGTTTGCAGAGAAAAAAATGTTGTCCATCCTTCAATAGACTGTTGAGTCGGCTCTTCGACCAAAGCTGAGAGCCAAACCGTAAGTTTTCCGGATACAGACGGCTGCGTTTCTCTTCCATGATCATCAGTCCAACACCTGTGATCTGCAATTGTCTCGGCAATTCAGAGACAAGAACATTTACCAAGTCTGGCAGATGCAGTGAAGAAGCAATCCTGCCACTGAAATCACAGAGCACAGCTTGATAATCGAATCGTCTGCTGAAAAACAAGCACTCAACAATGCGTTGTATCAACCCTTGCCATGAATAAAAAATAAGACCCCTTATTTCAAATTATGGGGGTAGTCGCCTAGCTCTTACCTGTATTACTTGGAAGAGTTGAGCGGTTATCTATTGTTGAAATCCCCGTGGCTTTCCATCCCCACCTGACAACTGATTTGACTTTAGTACCTTCACCCTCAAGGGAGTACTGTACTGAGTGCCAGCTTACCTTTCATCACCAGTGTTAGCTCATTTTCGTAGAATCTTAACTAATTGTATAACAATGCCTAACAGGATTCAAGGTTGAAAAATGGTACATAACGAATAAGGATAGATTGTGAGAGCGGAGCGAACCACAATCTATCCTGGGTTGGACAAGCCCGTGGCTACTATAAGGAATTATCTTTTTGAGGAAGTGGCTGTAAAGGTGACTTGTGAAAAAGTGCTCAGGTATCAGTACGCACCTGTGCCTTTGCCTGGGTCAGGCTAAAAAAATGGCGCTATATCATAGAGTGAGCTTGGCTCCTGTTCTAATGAAAGATGAGCCTTGGCCAGAGAAAAAAACTACCCCGGTTTCCCTTCATTTCGTCTGAACGCCATGACAACCATAGCAGCCTGACAGCAAGCACACTTGAAAGCTGGTCTTGGCGTGGCTGTGATTTGTGGGATTATCACCCGTAATATCAGTTAGATCAAGGAACGGAGCCTTTTGGCATTACCATGAAGAAAGCCATAGTCTCTGACTCTTCTAAAACCTTGTGGTAGCACATGTTGGATTATTAACTGTAAAAAATCCTCCCCTTTAAGCGTGCGATATTTTATCTTTTTTGTATCACTTTCAATGTATCTGAAAGTGATACGACCATTCTTGTTTGAAACAATATTTTTCTCACTGATCACCCCTCGGTATAAATACCGGGACAGATATTTCAGGGCAGAAATTCCTTTGCCCACATAGGAGCAATCAATAACCCATTTTGCAGGAAGCTTTTTTGGAATAAGAAATCCAGCTTCCTTAAGTGCCGTCAAGAAGCGGGCTCGAAAAACCTTGGCCAAGGCCTTGTGAGGAAACAAATAGTCGCCCTTAACTCTTTTCCATTGATGACTTTGTTTGTCCATACCACCGCCAGGAACCACAGCATGAATATGTGGATGGAAATCTAATCGTCTGTTGTTGGTATGCAGTACTATCGTCATACCAATCTCAGCACCGAGGTTTTTTGGCGTTTACCAAAGTCTTTCAAGGTGCTTGAAAGACTTTCAAACAAAAGCGAATATGCCAGTTTTTGATTAGACCTGGCAAATGATCTCAGTTCGTATGGCAATGTGCAAGTGACCATAAAATACGGAACAGGCAATAACTTAACCTGCTGTTTATTTATCCACTGGCTAGCCACATGGTTCTGGCATTTGGGACAATTTCGATTTCCACAAGAGAGAAAAATCGTCTGGAAATCCATTACACACCAAAACATGGGAGTTGGCTCAATATAGCAGAGATTGAACTCAATGTCTTAAAGCGCCAGTGCCTTTCCGTCCGCATCGATTGTATTGAAAAGATGCG